>MDTC01068411.1_pt1 | contig 17132 bp, 12 predicted proteins | sample 811181 | NCBI WGS metagenome assembly MDTC01 (sample SAMN05326644, study PRJNA326480) | marine metagenome | isolation source: seawater | place: Pacific Ocean: North | collected 2011 | reverse complement strand
GCTGTTTCCTTATGATCTGAATATTCTACAATTTCAGCACATAAATTTGATGACTTGATTACACCTAAGTTTTGCTGATTTGACTTCTTATTGATATGATCCTTATACAAAAGATACGGATTACCCGTCTCCACTTGCGAATCTAGAATTTTATTTAATAAATCCCTCGCTAATATCTTTTTTTTATACTTACCTTCACTAACATAATTATTATATAATTTATCAAAATCTTCTCCCCAAACATCTGATAATCCTACACTCTCATCCGGACACATTAAATACCAACTTCCATTGTCTAATACCCTCTTCATAAATAAATCAGGTACCCATAATGCTAAAAATAAATCACGCGCTCTGTCAGTCTCCGATCCTGTATTCTTTCTTAAATCTAAAAACTCAAATACATCCGCATGCCACGGTTCCAAATACATCGCAAAAGAACCTGGTCTTTTACCACCCTGATCTATGTGTCTCGCAGTATAATTATACACCTGTAACATCTTTTTAATTCCACTTGATGTTCCATTTGTTTTTCTAATTAATGATCCTGAAGCTCTAACATTACTAACATGTACTCCAATACCACCAGCATTCTTACTAATCTTCGCACAATCCTCTATCGTTTTATAAATACCACCTATTGAATCTTCCGTTCCCATTAGAAAACACGATGATAATTGAGGTCTAATTGTACCAGAATTAAATAACGTTGGCGATGCATGTGTAAAATACTTTTTTGACATTAAATCATACGTATCAAATACTGAATCAAAATCATCCAAATGAATACCTAATGACACTCTCATCCACATATACTGTGGCCTCTCTACTATCTTACCATTCGATTTCATTAAATATGACTTCTCTAATGTTTTAAATCCAAAATAATCTATCAAATAATCTCGATCATTTACAATCTTACTATTTATTAAATCCTTATTCTTTATCACTAATTTATACAAACTCTTATCAATAATTGGAGAACTATTACTATTCCTATCTTTATTTAACATTAACTCCTCTATACAATCACTAAAATTACTCGGCGTACTCTTATGCAAATTACTTACACAAATACGACTACCTAACAATCCATACTCTAACTCAGTTGAACTAAATTGCGCACACACTCGCATAGATTGATCATCTAATTCAAATGTAGTAATACCATCATATAAATTCTCTATCACTTTTTGCGCTACCAAAACTGGATCTACTTTTTTTAAATTACCCTCTATTTTTAATTTTCTTAACCTATTTGTAATTTTATCAAATGATACTGGTTCCTTCAATCCATTACGTTTCTTAACTTCCATTATTTATATATATAATGTATTTTTTCTCTAACTATTATTTTATCAATTTTTTTAAATCAAATTAAAAATATACTTAAAAATATATTTACCTAACTTTTTATACTTAAATTCTTTTGTCTTCAAACTATTAAGATCATTAGTATCATTACTATCTAATATTAACTTCTTCTTTATAACATCTGATATTACAAAACTCTTTACTTCTGATGTACTTGTATGACTCATCTCATTATACTTTCCAGTTTTAGGAACTAATTTTTTATCAACTAGTTTTACTATTCTATTTTGTAATACATCATCCTCCCCTCCCCAACCAAAGAAATTATTCGGATATCCACCACTCTCCCTAAATAACTTTTTATTAAATGATACCACACCTCCAAAAAATGAATAAAAAGTATATTTATCCCAATTATTTCCTAAATGTAAAGGATAATCACTTTTATAAAAATAATAAGGTAATAATTCTTCCGATGGTATTAAATCTACATCGTGAAATATATAATTATCGAAATTCTCTTTTTCAGCTAACAAAAAACCTAAATTTAATAACTGACCTCTATTAAATTTTCTGTTATCATCCGATTGCTCTATTATAAACACCTTCACATTCTTACCCTCCCAAAATTTAATAAATTTATTTAACTGTTCCGACCTATTCTGAATTTTATTATCTCGATAAGGTACTATTATCGCAACCTTAGTTTTACTATCAACTGATTTTACCTCCACTAATTCCTTCTCTAACACATTTCTTTTATCCTTATACTCCTTATACAAGTTATTCACTTTCTCATTATTAAATTGCTTATTAGAAATTTTAGTCATTATAATACTCATATAATCATAAATATAATCCTTACTAAAATACTTTTTACAAAAATTATTCGCATTAATCATTATCTCCTTACATTTACTATCATTCTGTTTACACCATTTTATTATCTCTGATAAATCACTTAAATCTTCCTTTATTGGAACATAATGCTCATACTCTTTTAGTAATTCTTCATACCATAACTTAAACTTTGATTTTACTTTCAATACAACATAATCATTACTTAACATATATGATAATCTATAAGCTGCAGAATTTCCCTCTATATAAATAACATATTTGTATTTTTTTTGTTGTTCTTGATCAACGAAATCTACTAAATTAACACCTTTTTCTTTTAGTTCATTAGAATCGTTAAAATCCATAACACCATTATTTACTTTAGTTCGTTTAGGGTAACTGACGATACCTGCATCTAGGTATCTAATTCTGTCAATTTTATTATTATGATTATATTTATTGTTGTTTAGCCAATCATTATTAATTTTAGTTATATGTAATCTAGGATTTGTTGTTATATCTAATGAACACCCGGTTCCCCTTCCTCTAAAAAAAGCTGTATTAATTTTATCTTCCCATTTAATATTTTTTGTTTTATCTAATATATAATTATTTTTACAAAAATTAACAAAGTATTCTTGTTTTATAAATTCCCATTCATCAGAACTAGGTATTGGTATATCAGCAAATTCATCACGAGTTGATTGAGATAATATTGGATGAAAATAATAATATTTATTAAAATCTAATTTATAATTTTTTCCTAATATAGATTCAAATGGATGAGTTCTATTTTTTTTTAGAAATGGTAAGTCTTTCTTATTAATAAAAAAAATTACATCAGGTATTGTTCTATTTTTACAAGTTTCGTCAATCAAGTCTTTTAACTGAGTCCAATAAGTATCATTTATAGAAGATTCTTTACCTCGCTCAGTTAGAAGTAAACAATCAGTAGCTGACCATTTATTTTTATCATAAAGATGATATTGCTTTTTATTAATAGGATATATACTATCTTTTTTTTTATAAAAGTCATTCAAGTCTTTATACTTTGAAGGTAATTTAATTTTAGAAGTAATATTATTATTGAAATTAAGATTATTAAATGGTAAAAATGATTTTATTTTATTATCTTTAATTTCAACATAAATTCCAACACCTAACATATAAAATAAATAATTAGCAGTTGAAATCATTGAATCATAATTTATAAAATTATAAACATCTGAATTTAGTTTAGAATCAATAATTATGTTAAATGTTTCTCTAAGCTTTTTATTATCATAAAAATTATTTTTATCAATTACATTTTTTATTAAATTCTCATAATCAAATATTGCTGGTAAAACTGTATTAAATTTATTATATTTTTTATTCTTTTCACATAATTCTTTAGTTTCATATGATAATTTATTCATATATATATATATATATAATAAATATATATATGAAGATAGGTTTAATTGCACCAGGTATTATTGAAATACCTTGTAAAGGTTGGGGAGCAGTAGAAATACTTATTTGGGATTATTATAACGAATTAAATAAATTAAATCATGATACTAAAATTATTAATATTATTCGAAATAATTCACAAGAACAAACTAATAGTAATTCATATTATTGTAAAAACTTGATTAATATAATTAATAATAATGATTTTGATTTTGTACATTTACATTACGATGTATTGTACCATATTTTACCAAAATTAAATGCAAAAAAAATTGCTTTTACTAGTCATTATCCTTATATAAATAATATTAATAATAAAAATAACTTTTTTAAAAATATATATAACTTTATACTAAATAATAATAAATATATTAATTTTGTTTTAGCTCAAAAAGATATTAATTTCTTAATTCAACAAAATGCAAATAAAAAATATATAAAAAAATTAGAAAATGGAATAGATTCAAAATTATTTAATTTTTCATTAAATCCTAAATTTAAAAATAAAAGTATTTATTTAGGCAAAATATCAGAAAGAAAAAAACAATATAAATATCAAAATATACAAAATATTGATTTTGTTGGACCTTATGATTGTAATAAATTTAATAAAAATAATAAAAATTATTTAGGAGAATGGACTAGAAATCAAATATTTGATAATTTAACTAACTATGCTAACTTAATATTGTTAAGTGACGGTGAAGCTGATCCTTTAGTAGTAAAAGAAGCACTAATTTGTGGATTAGGAATTGTAATTAGTCAAGAATCAGGAAAAAATATGCCACATAAAAATTTTATTAACATAATTGATTCAAATAATTTAGATAATATTAACTATATTAAAGATGTTATTCAAAAAAATAAAATTTATAGCCTAAATAATAGAAATGAAATTAAAGAATTTGCAATAAATAATTATGATATATCTAAAATTTGCTACACATATTTAAAAAATATTAATCATATTTAGTTAATTTTATAATACTATATAATGACTGAAGGATACTTTCTTATGGGTTTTGGTACCAAATATATTGATGAATGTATAAAAATGGTTGAAACATTAAAAGTTTTCGATCCAACTAGACCTAAAGCACTATTAACACACCTAAAAGATAAAAATTATTTAGATTCAATTAACACTAATATATTTAATAATATTATTTTTATAGAAGAGGATGATATCAAAGATAATAATTTACATAATTCGTATTGTGTAAGATCTAGAATACATATGCCCAAATATATGCCTTATGATAAAGTAATTTCATTAGATAGTGATATAGTTTGTTTATATAATCCTCAACATGCGTGGGATTTTTTTAATAATACAAATACGCCATTTATGTGTTGTGGTTATGATTATGAAAAATGTTGGCATTGGGGTTGTGTAGATAATGTAATTTCAAAAGTAGGTAAGAAAATACCAAGTATTCATGGAGGAGTTTTATATTTTAATAAAAAACATAATGATTTTAATAAATTTTATGATATTTTAAAAAATACTTTAGATAATTATGACAATTATAATTGTAAAAGAAATTTTAGAGGAGGTATGACTGATGAGGTAATTTTTTCAATAGCAATGGCAAAATTAAATTTATTACCATTAAATTATGAAAAGTTTCCTGTAGTTAGTTTTAATTTACCAATTGATACGAAATTACCAGCATATATACAATCTAGAGAAGGAGAAGATACAAAAAAACATATTGTAACGAAGTATCCAACAATATTTAATCATATATTTTTTCACGAAAAATCTATGCCAAAAGAAAGACAAATTAAATTAGAAAGTTGGTATAATGCTTTTCATAAGAAAATAAGTATTTTGAATAAATTTATTGGAGTAACTGCATTATATGATATTGGAAGAAAAGATAGAAATTTTGATTTTTATATAAATAATATTATTAAATTATTTAAATTTAAGATACCTTTAATAATATTTTGTAATAAATCTACTTATAAAAAATTAAAAGATATAAATCGAGAATATTATATACAATTTATTGTACAAGAATTTAATGAATTAAATTTTTATAAAAAAAATTATAATAATATTAAAAATATATTGGATAATGAAAAATATAAAAAAAATGTAAAACATTATGGAAGACCAGAAACAATATACCCTGAATATAATATAATTCAATATAGTAAATTTAACTTTTTATGTGAAGTAAAAAATATTGTAAATTCACAATACTATATATGGATTGATGCTGGAGTTCCAAGATTTTTTGATAATATACCTAAAAATGAATGGCCAAATTACAAAAAACTTAATGATAAAATAATAGTTCAAACATTTAGAGAAAATGAAATAAAAGAAAAATTTAAATATAATTTTAATGAAATTATAAATAAAATAAATTTAAAAAATGAATCCAAAATGTCAAGATATCTTATTATTGGGACTACATTTGTAGTTCCAAATAAAGATGTATTATGGTTCAAAAAATGTATAAATGATAAATTTAATGAAATGTTAGATTATGATTTTTTAAATAATGAACAAGTCGCATTAGAATTTGTTGTAAAAGAAAATATAGACAAATTTGATGTTAAAATTAATAATTCTAATAACTGGTATAATTTTATAGAATATATTTAATATAAAATATTACAAATTTATATATGAAAATATTTTTAATAGGATTTAATAAATGCGGTACTAATAGTTTTTATGAATACTTTAATAATAATGGTGTTAAATCTTATCATCCTGGAGTTTTAGGAGGTAAAGATTTAAATTTAATAAATGAAAATTTTATTAATAAAAAAAAAATTTTACAAGGATTAGATTATGATTTTTATTGTGATTTAGATATATGGTGGCAAAAATGTAAATATGATTATAATAATAATATTTTTTATGATATAAATGACTATAGTAATATGCTATACACACACGTAAATATTTATAAATATCTTGATAAACAATACCCAAATTCTAAGTTTATTTTAAATATAAGAAATAAAAATGAATGGATAAATAGTAGAAAAAATCACGGTAATCCTAAATATATTGATTGGTTTAAAAAATTTTATAATGAAAGTAATGATGAAATTATTATTAAAAGATGGAAAAAAGAATGGGATATTCATATAAATGATGTAAAATATTATTTTAAAAATCGATCTGATGATTTATTAATTTATAATATTGAAAATGACGATGTTTCAAAGCTAAATTGTTTTTTTGAAAAATATATCGAATTAAAATATACTAATTTCCCCATTAAAAATAAAACTAGATAATTTCAATATATATTATTTATTGATCTTTTAAATTAACAATCATCATATTTTAACCAATTCCCATCAAAATATTCAAATCGAAACATATTTTATTTTATTTTTTTTTTATAAATATCAAAGCCTAAGTTTTTTAATTTTTCTACTTTTTCTTTAATAATGTTTATTCCGGGAAGTTTATCAGTTTTAATTATTTTTTTATATAATTACGATTTATAACATCATTTTTAGACATGTATATATTTTAATATAATTAATTAATAAATTTAATTTATGTATTTTTATAATAATTAAATATTATAAAATCTTTTTTATATCTTTTATATATTAATTCTTTTGATTTTTTAGAAATTTCATTTGGTAATATTCGATTTCTATAATCAGTTTTTTTAAAATAACTGTTAAAATTATATTCATTATTAATTTGTTTTAATTTTTTAATAAAATTATCTTCATATTTAATAATTATATCTATATCTTTTGGTATAAATTTATATTGAGATACAAAATGATTATTACTTAACTCATCTGGAATTTTACTAACTATTTCTACAAATATATCAAATGTTATATTTTCTGGATAATTATCAAAATATTTTAAATAATTATTTAATTCATCTGAAATTCCTTTTATTAAATGTTGTTTTATTATTTCACATTTAGTATCTTTTATTCTATTATAAAATACTGAAAGTAATCTTGAATATGGATTTCTAACAACCGTTAAAGATAAAAAATATTTTATAACATCTTTATCATAAATATTTTTAAAAAAATCTTTACAAGTAATTCTATTATTTAAGAACTTTATTTTATCATTCCATCCAAATGTTTTTATATTTTGAAACATTCTTATTGATGAATTAGCATTTTTAGGTATAGGAAAATATAAAAATATATTGTTTTTATTTTTTTTTATATAGTCCCACCAGAAATCCATTGTTATACAATCCATATTTCCTTCATATTTTGAATTTAATCTTTCTAATTCATTTTTTAAAAAAACTTCATTTAAATCTTCCCATTTTTTTACAATAATAATAGGTAAAATATAATGAATATCATCTATTGAACTCGATTCAACTATTGGAATTGTCTTTAACGCTAATGCTTCAAATAAACGATGTGTATCTATTCCATAACCACGTGGACATAATGTAAAACTATACGACTCCATCAATTTTAATGTTTCATATCTATTTTCATAATTAGATTCTCCTACTAAAACTGGTTCAAAAAAATCACATAAATTTGATTTAATTGAAAATTTTTTTGCCTCCTCTCTACAAGGATGAGTATTATTAAACTGACAAAATATTTTTAATTTTTTTTTGTTTGGAATATCTGTTAAAATATGCCTGTTTTCAAAATATTTTATAGCATTATAATCATGATACATACCTGTAGGTAAATTATAAACTTTTTCACTAGTTTCACAATTTTCTGTAAATATTTTTTTACAATTCTCATTACTAATTAAATCAACTTTCTCTTGTTCTGAAATATAATTAAATAAACATTTATCATCACTACCACTTATTAATATAAAAGGATTTTTTAAATGTTTTAAATAATTTATAGCATATTTTGCATTATTACTTCTTATATATATAGTTTTAGGATTTTTTTTATTACCTACAAATCCTTCCTGATCTATGTATAATTCACATCTTTTTACTAATGAATTTGTATTATTAAATCCATTTTTATGATTTCTAAAATTATTAAATCTTTGTAAAAATATACTCATATTTATATAAATTATTTATATAAATAATATATAGTTGATTAAAAATTAAATAAATTTATAACCATTAATCATCATTAATATTTATATATATATATGAATGAATATATATATATATCTATACCAAAAACTGGAACAAATAGTATTCATGCTATTTTAAATAATACTAATTATAATCATATTACAGCAAATACAATAAAAAAAAAATTAGGAAATAATAATTATTTTAGTAAAAAAAGTTTTACTTTTTTTCGTAACCCTATAGATTTAGTAAGATCTTGGTACTATTATCATAAATATGATAATATTTTAAGTAACGATGTAAGAAATTTTTATCCAAATACAATCGATGAATGGATTCTAAATATGAATTGCGAAACTCACTGGCAATTAGAAAATCATAAAAAAAATAATCCTGATTGGGATATTAATATGAATCCATTATATCAAATAAATTGGATTACTGATGATAATCAAAATATAATAGTTAATGATATTTTTTTATTCGAAAATATTGATATAGAATGTCAAAAATTATTTGGAATTAAACCAAAAAAATTAAATTCATCTAAAAAAAATAATTATAATCTTAATCCTATTACTGAAAATAAAATTAAAGAATTATTTAATAAAGATATTAAATTTTATAATTCACTAAAAAAAAAATATAATAAATAAATCATATAAAAAATGACTTTATGTTGTGTTTCTAGTTATTGGATTATTAAAAATAAACATAATAATAAATATAATAATTGGTTTAATAATTCTTTAAAAATTAATTCTCCCTACATTATCTTTGGTAATAAACAAAGTATTGAATTTATTAAAACTTTTAGAAAAAATTTACCAACTTATTATATTGAACTTAATATTGATGATTTTTATACTACAAAATACAAAGATAAAATGATAATTCATCCTGTTCACTGTCCATCAATCGAGTTAAATTTAATATGGAATGAAAAAATATTTTTAATTCAAAAAGCTAAAAATATTAATCCATTTAATTCTGAATATTTTTTATGGATTGATGCTGGTATTTGTACTTATAGAGATGAAAAACCACCTAATAGCAATTTCCCTGATTTAAATAAACTTAATTTATTACCTAAAGAAAAATTAATTTATTCTTCTTCTAATAATTTTAATTCTAATTTAATAAAGAATGATAATTATTATCATTGTATTTCTGGAACATCTTATTTATTACATAAAAATATTATTAATAAGTTTGTTGAAATTTATAAAATATATTTAGAAAAACTAATTAATAAAAATAATATATGGACAGATCAAGTTATTTTATCTCATATTTTTAAAGATAATATTGATCTATTTTATAAATTGGGGGATACTTATGGAGAAATTGTAAAAAAATTATTTTAATTAATGATCCATTTTCCTATTTTATTTGTCTTATCTCTAAAAATATCACATTCATCTTGTTTATCCCAATCCCAACAATATTCCTCACAATATTTTAAAGAATAAACATTTGAATAATAACTTAAATAACCAATTATTCCAGAAAATGTACCATATGATAAAATAACATATTTATTTGTTGATCCAAATAATATTATATCCTCTAAACTGCCATTATAAAATTTAAAATTATTATATTTATTTTTTAATTTAACTATTATATCATGTTCTGGACTATCACTTGCAATATATAAATTATCAAATTTTAATTTACTCAAAATTTGATTATAATATTCATACCCAGGATTATATTTACTTACATCTCCTAATCTAATATGAATAAAACAATCATTATTATTATTATATCTACTTTTATATTTATTATTATACATCATATCCTTCATTATTTTATCACTATTTAAATAACTAAAAACTATATCAGTAATTCTTTTTGTCTGAAAATAACTTTTCGTTCTTATATTACTATTAATACTATCCTTATTTAATAAATCTAAATAATTATTATCATTTAATTCTATACTGTTTTTATATCTATTGACTCCATTAAATAATTTTAATCCAAGTCTCTCTATATTAACTTTATCTTTATATTTTACACTTAAATTAAATTTCTCCGCAAAAATACTTACCGCTAATGATCTAAATATTTGATTACCATATCTACCTATACCATCACAAATTGACATATATATTATTATATATTTGTAATTTCACAATATTTATCTATTATCTTACTCCATGAAAAATTATTTAACCCATACTCCCTGATTTTAAATCTCTCTATTTTACATACCTCTCTATTTTTATCTATTACTTCTTTTACATAACTTATATCATCTAACTTATCATCCTCTATTACATCAATAAAATTTTTATTTAAATCTAAATTAGCTGATGCACATTTACTTACAACAACTCCCAAACCGCATATTAATGCTTCTTTAACGACTAAAGGATCAGCTTCACCATCGCTTAATAAAATTAGGTTAGAATACTCAGTCAAATTATTATAAAGTACATCTTTTGTCCATTCTCCCAAATAATTTTTATTTTTTACATCAAATGTCGAATTATAATAATTACCAGCAAAATCGATATCAGGTATATTTTGATATTTATATTGTCTTTTTCTATTTTCTATTTTACCGACATAAATACTTTTACCTATATTTTTTGGACTTTTAACAAATTTAAATTTATCTTCTCTTGCTCCATTTTGTAATACTTTTATTTTATTGCTATCAAAACCAAATTTTATGTAAATATCTTTTATCTCTTCCGATAATACTAATAAATTTAATTTGTTTTGTACACTAATACATTTTTTAAATATATTATTAAAATAACTAATCTCTTTTTTCTCGAAATTAGGATGAGTTATATACGCATAATGAGAAGTTCCATAAATATTTTCACAATTTAATTTACTCGCTATTTCAATAAAATTATCATACATAATATGCACTACGTCACAATCCCTACTGTTACAAAAATTTATTATCACATCCTTACTTTTTTCACTTATAAACTCCACCTTATAACCTCTATCCTTTAAATTACAATAATAATCCCATACTATACTCTCACATGCACCCCACCCACGCGGTGGAATATTACCTCCAGGTGGACCAACTAATATTATACTCCTATCTAACATTACACTAATATCCTTTAATGTTACATACTTTGTTACATTGTCACCACCCCAATTATGAAAATGATACATATCATAATCACTCTTTACTAACTCTTTGTTTTTAAATTTCGTTCCAAAATGTACTCCTATATGCTCTACTGTGTCCATCTTGTGTATACATTTCGACCTAATTCTATATGTAAATTTTTCACCAATTTTAAATTTATTTGGAAAAAATTTTGATACTTTATTATCTAACGTATTCGCCCAAATATTTCTGAATCCAAATGTATCCACTTTATTATCCTCCACTAAATTAATTAACTTATTATTCTTAACATTCATATACTCGTCTAAATCACAAAATATCATATAATCACTATTATCTTTACCAAATCTATAAATAGCGTCGTGCATTTGACCTAATTGTGCAAAATGTCTTGAATGTTTGGCATTTTTATTCCAATATGGATAATTCCATTGAATTAGGGTAATATCTTTTTTATTACATAAATTCGTAATATTTTCTGTAAATTCATCATTATAATATAAGTAAAAATGTTGAACTCCTTGTTTTTTATAATAATCATAAAAAATATTAATAAGATTAAAATCTGTTTTAAATAAGGTTGTTAAAGTTAATTTATATTTTTTATTAGAGATTATATTTTTAATTATAAAATTTTTTTTATTATTATTATATTTAACTAAAATTTCATATTCATCAATATTATTAATTAAAGGAAATTCATATATTAATATTTGTGTTGCTTCGTACCTATCTTTAATAATTTCCTGTTTTAATACTAATTCTTTATTATTAGAAATTATTATTAATTTTTTACTTATCAAGTCTGTATCTTTGTTAATAGGACATATTAAATATAAATAACCATCCTTTAAAAAAATATTAAAAAAAATAATATTTTCATTTATCGTAAAACTACTCATACCATTTACAATATTTTAATAAAAAATTGAATTAAAAATATTATTCTTTATAATTAATATATTATATAACATGGATAATGATTCATTAAATATTAATATAGCATCCGCTATCACATCTGCTAATGTTAAGAATTTTAAAATAATAATTTATCATAAAAAAAAATTATCTAATTCAAAAATTAATAGAATTTATTGGCACTTACAACATAGCATTAATTATTATAGATTCTTTGTTGAAGTACACAATAATCAAATTATTATTAATAAACTTAATAGATTAATCACTATTCAAAATATCCTACAAAATTATATTAATAAAAATAATATTAATATAAATTATGATATTTAATTCCTTTAAATACTAAATATATTCAAAACCTACGAAATCTCCTAGTTTTTGATTTTTTTTTTTATAAAATTTGTTTTCTTTAAATAAAAAATTAAATTCTTTAAATATAAAATATTTTAAAAAAGTATTAATTTTAAAAAAATGATCAAAAATACAAGATTTTTTAAAATTAATAAATTTCTTTATATACTAATTTTACTTTATACTTAAAGAAAATAATTTGTTATTTAAAGACAAGAGCATAAAAAAGGTGTTTTTCAAGATGGTCTTACTTTTAGAAGGGTATTTATGTAAAATGGAAATGAGAAATTTACGCACTGTAAATTTTTATTTTTCAAAAGTATTTTTCAAAAAAATATTTTTTTGTAAAATAAATTTTAATTTTAATCCCCCCCCCCCCCCCGCTACTTTTCAAAATGGATTCATTTTTCGTATATTTTGGTATGTAAGCTCTAATTTTTTTAAATTTATTTATTTTACTCAGTCTAAATAAGCTCTAATATACGGTAATATACGTTTTTTTTTTAAATTGTATAAAAATATACAAAAATATACGGAAAATATACAAAAAATATATAAAATATATATATATAATCATGAAAATTTATCAATGTCCTAGATGTAATTATTCAACACATATATTAACAATATATATTCGTCATCTTAAGAGGAAAAATATATGTAAACCAATTGTAAGTAAGACCAACTTACAAAAGGAGTATATTAAGTATGATATCAAAAATAAGGTAAAAATGAATCCAAATGAATCCATTTTTGGATTCGCCGATCCAAATGAATCCTTTTTATGTAAATATTGTGATAAAATCTATTCTACAAGAAGTAATTTAAATAAACATTTACGTAAATGTAAAGATAAGATGAAAACTGATGAGGCAAATGAACATATGAAAGAATTAGTAAAATTATTAAATGAGCAAAAGATACAATTAGAGAAGAAGGACAAACAAATAGATTGTTTAATAAAAAAAGCTGGTATACAGAATAGTGGTACTATAATACAGAATATTCAGAATAATATAAAGTTGCTAGCATACGATAAAACTGATTTAAGTGATTTGACAGATAATGATTATATAAAATGTTTTAATCATAATAATATGTGTGTACCACATTTAATAAAAAGAATACATTTTAATCCTAAAAAACCTGAAAATCATAATGTATTTATATCAAATTTAAAAAGTGGATTTATAATGTTATATGATGGTAAACAATGGAATACATTTAATAGAGATGAAATTGTTGACGATATCTTTGATGATAAACATGATATATTAGAACAAAAAATAGAAGAATGGGTTAATATAGGTAAAGATTATCCAATTATCTATCATAAATTCAAAAGATATCTTGAAAAATTAAATAATGATGTTGTTTTAAAAAAAATAAAAGATGAAATGAAATTTATTTTATATAATAACAGAAATATAATTAAAAATAAGGCTTTATTGACTAATACCTAATAATTTTAATCTTCTTTTTAACTCATAAATATCTACCTTATATTTTTCTCTTAAATAAAATGGTAAATATTTAAAACTACTTACATAATTATCTATCTTTAATTCCAAATATTTATTGGAATCAAATATATCATACAATTCCTCTAAATTATTATATCCACTCTTACAACATCTAATTGTAAATTCAATATGAGAATGCCCCCTTATCTTAAAATTATCTTCATCAAAATAACCTACCTTAAATAATAACTCTTTTGTAAATGTAAATAACGCTCCTTGACAATTTAATACCTTACAATAAGATTGTAAATCACCCTTTTTTATACAATGATCACTTTTCTTAAACTTTTTATCAAAAAAAACTAAATGATCATAACCATATTTTTTTGAAACATTATAATATTTCATATCCCATCCAAATTTTTTAACTAAAATATCGTCATTCATTATAAATCCAAAATTATAATCCATATTCTCTACTAACTTAAATATACTATTAGTTTGATTATATATATAATGCTCATAATTTTTAATATACATCACACTAACATTCTTACTATACCCCAAACTATTTAAAAAATTAAAAATACTATTTTTTTCATGATAACCCTCCGCTACTACTAATAAATAATTTATATTAGTTGATAAATTATCTAATATTGATAAAAAACACTCCTTAAAATAACTAACCCTATTATATGTAATCACCCCTATTATATACTTTATCTCCAATAACTCCTCAAAATTATGTATCGTTAAATACTCTGACTCCTTATACTCTATATTAAAATTATATATCTCCTTTTTCCACCTAAATCTTTCATAACTTCTATTTTTACTTACCTTCCTAATTAATGACTCTTCTAAATCCGCTATCACTAAATTCGGATACATTACATAACAACCAACAAATTTAAAATTATTCTTCATTATACTTCCATCAAATGGACACTCAAATCTTAATATACTATTATATATTGACTCAAATGTATTAAAATGATAAATATTACAAAATGAACCATTCGAACTTATATCTGGTACATACTTATTTCCTGTTATTTCTATATTATCCCCCCAATCCCATTGTGATGAACCTAACATTAATAATCTAAACCTTAAAGGAATATCATTAAATCTATCCACAAAATTATCTATTAATCCTATATCATCATCACAAATCATTATATAATTATACTCTTTCAATATCGCCTCCCTAAATATATTTTTCATTGAATGTAAATAACCAAAACCACCCTCACTTACTATTAACTTTCGCCCTAATAACTTTTCCTCTTCATTAAATTTTACACTCTTATACTTCCTAAATTGCTCCCTAACACTATTATCACTATATCCATTCACACCACTCTCCCTAAAACTAGTTATACCATAATTATCCATTCTCTTACTTATATTTCTATAACGATTCTCATACCCATCTAAATTTATTACACTAACCTTGTTACATAACTTATTTACACACTTTAACTCCTTTACCCTAAAATCACTTATACTAAAATTTATGTCTGACTTTGACCTATCAGAACCACGAATCTTGAATAAATAATAATTACTTACTCTAACATCCAATATTATCTCTAATTCTAAATTATCCTTATTAATATAATATAAATTTCTATTTACATCTTTTAATGCACCATTATCATCAGTAATTGATAAAAAGAATATATTATCTTCCGATATTGTATTAATAGAGAATTTAATAAAGTAATTAAAGTTAGATTTTAGTAAAATAGGGATTTCCAAATATGATTCTTTATTTTTAGGTAATATATATTCATTAATAACATTAATTTTTGATAGGTATTGTTTATCAGTTTTGTAATCAAATAAATATAATTTTTTTTTAATATAAAAATGATATAAAATTAAATCAAAATTTGTTATAATTGAATCTTTAAATTGAAAAAGTTTTTCTATATTTTCGATTTTGTGATTATTATATATATCAAAAATTAATTTACTAATGTGATCAAAATTATTTTTAATAAAAATAACTTTATTATTATTAAACATATTCTCATAATTATTTGTTATGATAACTTTTTTACTCTTTTTTAATAAATCATTTGATATAATAACTGAATTACTATTATCAAATATATGATAATTATTATTTACTAAATGATAATCTAACTTTGATAAATTAATCTTGTACTCACATAAACCATCTAATATACCCCTAATTATCTTGTCTAATTCAACTATACTCCTAAAATAAATATCACTATATCCTACATTTAATGAAGTAAAATATACAATCGGATTACAACCTAGCGATAAATACTCCACTAACTTTGTTGATTGCTGTTTGTTATCCGTGCTTTCTGAATGAATTACAATACCATAATCACTCTCTATTATTATTTTTCTTCTCTCTAATTCACACAAATTACTCTTAAATATTATATCACCATCCATATTCACCTCCTTTAACAAATCTTTATAATAATTATCACTCCTATCCCTCTTCACCTTACCATAAATTATTATACATCTAAACTTATATTCCTTAAGCAATTCTTTAAATAATCTTATCATTTCTAAACTTTTATAATCTTCCTTCAAAGTACCTGAATAAACAAAAGTTATCTCTTTATTTGATTTATTTTTTTTATAAAT
>MDTC01052554.1_pt1 | contig 17136 bp, 21 predicted proteins | sample 811181 | NCBI WGS metagenome assembly MDTC01 (sample SAMN05326644, study PRJNA326480) | marine metagenome | isolation source: seawater | place: Pacific Ocean: North | collected 2011 | reverse complement strand
TTATGGGAAAAGTTTTATTCTCCTGTTGGATTTTTAAACACTTTAATAAATACGGAAAAAATAGAATAATCCTTTCTAGAATAGTAATAATATGAATTACTTTATTGCCATTTTTATATTTTGTGTAGTACTATTCCTTTATCTACACATATATTATCATTTAAAAACAAGTAATGATTTAGAAGTCTATACAATTGAACGACCATCTAAAAACAAACTAGAAGAAATTTGTGATTTAAGACAGCCTGTAGTATTTGAATTTTCAAATGAAAGGTTACTTGAAAGTTGTAATTTAGCCAGTTTAGATGATAACTATGGTGCTTTTGATATAAAATTGAGAGATATTTATAATAAAGATGAAAATACTGAATTATACCTTCCTTTTTTATTAAAAGAAGCTTTAAAGGTATTTCAAAATGATAAAGAGTCAAAATATATAACTGAAAATAATAATGAGTTTTTAGAAGAAACAGCAGCAATTAAAAATTTTAGATATAATGATTCTTTTTTGAGACCACCAATGGTATCAAAATGTATATATGATTTATGGTCTGGTTCAGTAGGAGCACAAACTCCTCTAAGATATAATTTGGAATACAGAACATTTCTTTATATTACATCTGGAAAAGCAAAACTTAAATTAATTCCCCCACATAGCGCAAGATATTTAAATACAGAGAAGGATTACGATAATTTTGAATTTAGGTCACTTGTTAATCCATGGAATGTACAAAACAGATACAAAGCAGATTTTGATAAGGTAAAAGTTTTAGATTTAGATATTGTACCCGGTTATATTATTTTCATTCCTGCTTATTGGTGGTATAGTATAGAATATGAAAAATTATCTTCAATTTGTGTTTTTAAGTACAGAACTTTTATGAGTTCTTTATCAACACTACCACAAACATTAATGTCTTATCTTCAAAAACAAAATATTAAAAGAGAAATAGCAAAAAAACTAGATATTGTTGATAATCTTATTCCATTAAATAAAGAAATAAATACAACAGAAACAAATCTAAATAAATTAAAATGAATAAAATTTCAGTAGAAATATATTCGCATATATATTCTTTTTTAGAAATAAAAGATTTATTGCCTCATGACAAGTATAGTGATATAATTTTAAAATCAAATTTAATTTGGAAACCATTATTAATTAAAAAGTTTAATGTATACAAAAGTATAAATTTTTACGAAGAATTCAAATGGCAGGTAAGATTGAAACAAAATAAGGAAAAATACAAACAAAAATGGACTTTGGGATGTGTAGGTAAGATAATTGCTCTTGAAAAACCATTATTCAAAAAATCTAAAAATCCTTATAATATTTAGATTTTATTACATATATAAAGAACAATTATGTATATAATAAAATGAAACGCTGGGCAGAATATATTTGGTTAGATCATGATAATAATTATCGTTCAAAAACTCGTATATTAAACGATGATGGTTCTGCTGGATCATTTGGTATTAGTAAATTGCCAATTTGGAATTTTGATGGTAGTTCTACCAAACAGGCAGACGGAGAAGATAGCGAAGTGTATATTAAACCTGTTTATATGGTGAGAGACCCTTTTAGAAGACAATGTGACTCATGGTTGGTTCTATGTGATACATGGCTTCCCGATGGTAATCCGCATCCGGATAATACAAGAGTAAATGCTATGAAGATTTTTAGTCAAAAAGTGGTTCGAGAATCTGAACCATGGTATGGGCTTGAACAAGAGTTTTTTGTTAGAACAAGTGTAAGAGGTTATCCTGTGGGAATGGATAAAATGATGTATGCAAAGTCAAAGGAAGAAAATATTCAAGGACCTTTTTATTGTGGTGTAGGAAAAGGTAATTGTGCTATTAGAGAGTTTGTTGACGAAGCTGTAACTCATATGGTAGATTCTGGTTTGAATATTACTGGATTAAATTTTGAAGTTGCACCTGGTCAAGCCGAGTTTCAAATAATGAATGTGGGTATTGATGCTGCGGATGAATTACACTTGGCCAGGTATATTTTAGTACGTACAGCTGAACAAAAGGAATTATCGATAGATTTTCACCCTAAGCCTTTTAAAACAAAACTAAATGGTTCTGGATGTCATACAAATTATAGTACAAAACAAATGCGAGCAGATGCTGGTATGGATGTAATTAATAACACTTTGGTGAAATTAAAAGACAAACATGCTGAACATATCGCAATTTACGGCAAGGATAATAATATGAGATTATCTGGTAGTTATGAAACAGCTGATATTAATACATTTAGTACAGGAGTGGCGGATCGAGGTGCTTCTATTCGTATTCCAAGAGAGACAGTTAAAAATAAAAAGGGTTATTTTGAAGATAGAAGACCAGCAAGTAACATGGACCCATATCTTGTAACCGCTAAAATTGCTGAAACAACACTTTTGTAAATAAAGAAAATTGAATATATACAATTGTTGTTTAATTATACTAAACAACAATGCCTTTTAAACTGCACGTAGCAGACAGGAATTACGAATCATTTGACATTATTAATGCCTCTACTCTTTCGGGTGATGATTCTATTCCAACTTTAAATCCCGTAGAACATAAACTTTTAAATCAAGATATATTTGATTATGATACAACTACTAAAAAAGTAATTATCCAACACTCAACTACACGCTCAATGCCAAATATTCCAGGTGTTTTAGTATTAGAAGGTAACAAAAGGTATGGAAAACATAAAAATAAATTCCTTTATAAATGTGTTCCAGACGACAGGAGACTTCCTATCTTTATGATTCCTTACCAAATAAGATTGGGATTTAATAAAAAACAATATAATAAATACGTAGTCTTTAAATATAATCATTGGAATTCTAAACATCCCCAAGGAATGATTGTTCAGGTTCTCGGCGATGTGACTAATTTATCTAATTTCTATGAATATCAGCTTTATTGTAAGAGTTTGTATGCGTCTATTCAGAATTTCAATAAAGTTACTATGAAAGCTCTTAAAACTAAATCTGAGAATGAATTTATTGACCAAATCCAACAAACTTATAATGTTGAAGACCGTCGTGGATGGGATGTGATATCTATTGACCCAAAGACTAGTAAGGATTTTGACGATGCTTTTGGTATCAAAGAATTAGAAGATAATAAATTTATATTGAGTATCTACATTGCTAATGTATCTTTCTGGATGGATGCATTGAATTTGTGGAGCTCATTTTCTCAACGAATCGCAACTATCTATCTACCAGATAGAAAGCGACCAATGCTTCCTACTATACTATCAGATGCTTTATGTAGTCTTCAAGAAAATCGCTCTCGTTTTGCTTTAACTTTAGATTTGGTAATAAATAAAGATACTTGGGAAGTAGAAAAAACAGACTTTAGAAACACTTGTATTTGTATTCGTAAAAATTTCAGATATGATACAGATGAACAGCGCAACGATAAGACGTTCAAAACAATATTGCGATATGTGAAAAAAATGAACAAGGCGAAAAAATATATTGATAATGTTACTAATTGTCATGATTTAATTGCTTATTTGATGATTTTGATGAATTATATTTCGGCTACTTATCTTAAAGAAAATAAAATTGGTATATTTAGGTCTGCTAAATTTAATGGAAATTTTACAGCTCCAACACATATGCCAGAAGATGTTCAAAAATTCTTAAAAATGTGGAATAGTTTTGGTGGTCAATATGTTAAATTTGAACAAGTAGAAAGTCATGATATGTTGCGGTTAGATGCGTATGTTCATATCACATCACCAATTCGAAGATTAGTCGATTTGTTGAATAGTATAATTATACAGGATTCTCTGGGATTTATGAAACTAACTGGTGACAGACTAGCATTTTATACAAGGTGGACAAATCCAGAAGCTTTTGATTATATTAATCAAACGATGCGTTCTATTAGAAAGGTCCAAAATGATTGTTCTCTTTTGAATATTTGTGCTAGTGATGAGGCATTATTGAGTAGAATTCATACTGGATTTATATTTGATAAAATTATTCGAAATGATGATTTATACCAATATATGGTATATTTTCCTGAGTTTAAAATGATAAATAGATTTACTTCTAGACACGATAAAGAAAATCTATCTGCTCAAACATTTAAATTATATATATTTATGGATGAAAATCAGTTGAAACAAAAAATTCGAATTGAATTACAATAATTATAAATCATATAAGATTTCTAGTTCAAATGATAATGAATAGTCCATATTATTCATATCTAATATTCTTCCATATTCATCCATTAATTTTATTTCTAATTTAGTTAGATTTACTGGACCAAAGTATTTTCTCTCCACGTGTTCACAACAAGAAGAAGTCTTACAGCAATCGGTAGAAAGTTTGGCTAATATGTTATTATCTGACAACATGTCTTCTTTAAATGGTGAAATTATCGACGTACCGTGATTATGCTGATAGTCATTTACTAATAACAAAAAATATCTTGTTCCTTGAAAATCATAAATGCCTTCTCCTGTATAGATTGTTTGATTTGGAATACTATTTTCCCATTGATATATAGATTTTCTGAAACCCATTAACCATCCAGCGGTTAATTGTACGGGGTCAATTTCACCATGTGTAGTATAAGAACAAGGATTTTTATCTTTACAAGAAAAATCTAAATCAAAATAACTATCAGGAGATGCTGAAGGTTTTCTACTAAACGTAAGTTTGCCTGTATTTTCGTTATAACTTACTTCTATAATATCTAACGGTGATGTATTGAAAACATTACTATTTAAATAAGAAACTAAATCATCTGGCGGGTAAGTTCCGTTTGGAATTTTTACATTCGTTGTTGTTTTATTAACTAGTACCCCTCCAGAAATATCATATGTTGTTATACTAAAAGAATTAGAACAAAGTTTATCTGAGAAAGTATAAACAGATGAGGGAAATTCGTTACCTACTAGTTTCATAGAAACAACATTTTTGAGCATGTATGGAAGAGAAAAGATAAAATTAGTTGAACTTGTTGATTTGTAGTTATTTCTAAATCTGGTATTTACATTTAATATTCTTCTTGTTTCTTTACGTTTTAAAGGATTAATCATACCAGCCTTTAAATGCGAATTAAATGTATCTAGTGGTTCCGCGTCCTTATGTTTGACAACAAAACTATTGCTTTGTTTTACTACTAGATTTTCTTGTAATGGTGGTAATAAACCTACTTTTACGGATTCGAATTCCTGCATTTCGAATGGGTCAACTTTAACATTATAGTTTTTTGCTAATCTTAAAAAAGCTTTTATGAAGAAATTAGTAATTTCTCGTTTATTGCCTACTAGTTCATCGTCTGTATTTAATATTACTTTAACATGGTCAAGTGTGTTATTTTTTAATTCTGACAATGTATAATCGTCTTTTATAGGCAAATGTAGTAAATTAATTATTTCAATGTCGTTGTAATTATCTAAATTAAGATCCATATGTATAATCTAGATAATTAAAATATTTTTAAGCATAAAGATATAAATGCCATAAACATAGTTATATAATGGAAAAGATAACATTTAACAATATCTATGAAGGTGAATATTTGATTTCAAAATTAGTACAAAAACATACGAAATGTTTCGCAAGTTTCAATTATAATTTATTATATCCTGGAGGAACAAATACTACTTTACAATTAATTTCTTATAACCCTGTCGAAAAAAACTATAAAATTCTTTATCAAACACACGGTGTTAATATGGAAAATTCACTTGAAAAAATGTATATATATTTAAATACTAAACTTACACAGTAATAGGTACTCCATCTTTTTTAATATTAGTAGATGTTCCTAGTACTTGTATGTTTTGTGCGGTTGCGTTACTATTTTCAGTTGTTACGTTAGTAATTACCGAAGAATCCAAATCAATATTCGCGGAACCAGTAACAATTACTCCTCTAGAGTCTCCTCCTTGATATAAACCTGAAGCATCTGGTCCTACAGCAGAACCTTTGCTTGTGATAGTATTAATAATAAACCCATTTACTCTAATGTTCTCTCCAGCTGATATAAATAAACCAATATTTCCTTTCATGGTATGACCCATGCTGTCCCCTCCTTTGACATAATAATAATTATTTGCATCCATGACACCAGATAAATCCGTATTATTTTCAGCCCAATTTACAATAGGCATTTCAATATTGGTAGTTCCTAATTTGGGGTCATTATTCTTAGCGATAATAAGTTGAGCGTTTGCCAATATATTTTCTTTATACGTTCTATCAGTGTCTGTTATGTTTTCTATTTCTAATACATCTCCTACAGGACCTGCTTGCCTTGAACCAGCATATGCGCCACCAGAGGCTGGAGTAGCATTTAATGCAATAATTTCTACAGGTCGTGATATAATATTCTTAATAGTTATATCTTGTAAATAAATATCCTGGTTTCCAATAGCAGAAGATGGTCTTGTCTCAATAAATCCATTAATAACAACACCATTTACATTTAATACTAATCCATATACATTTCCATCATAACCATCCGCAAAATTATTATTTCCAAACATATTGGACGGTGTATTTCCTACCATAACGGCATTTTTGGCTTCTTCTAATCCAGTATTTAACTCATCAATAATAGTGTCAATTGATTTTGCACCAATTGTTGTTGTGGGATAATTTGTTTTTACTGTTTTCAAAAAACTACGAATAAATCTTGCTTGTGAATATGTTGATAAGACGCGAATGTCTAACGAAGTACTATCTATTATAATGTTGTCTAATATACTATTGATTGCTCCATTCAAAGCAATTCCAGCTACTTCAAACTCTTTCGTGGAGAGATTTTGAATAATTATATCCTTCATTTTGTTTCCATGAATTCCATGATGTGATGAAAGAGCTAAAACGCCATTTTTAATTAACACTTTCTCTCCAGCAACGAAGTTTGATGGATTAGAAAAATCACCTGGTCCTTGATTGGGAATAAATGGGGCACTTGCCATTTCAATATTTGCATAAAAGCGTTGTTGTAAGTTATGTAATTTAGTCTGTTGAATAGTTTTTCCATTTAGATCCAAAATAACACCATTAGCTTCTACAGTTATAGCCGCAAAAAAACCAAGATGGTAAGCACCCGCAGTCCCAACCGGATATTGACCACTGGCGATTTGTTGGTAAGTAGGCATGAAATCATTATTTGGATTAGGTTCAAAGGCTATATTTTCTTGCAAAATATAAATACCAGGTTTGGTAATACGAACCGTTCCATTTGTAAAATTTGACTGTCGAACTTTAATAATAGCACCAGGAGTATTACTATCATAGCTATATTCTTCTTCTTTCTGTAGATAATTATAAGTCTCGAAATACTGTGTCAGTGCTTTTTGACTAAGATTTAGATTTTCTGTTAATGAATTACTAAAAACAGGTAGATTATAAGTTGGCAATGGTGGTATTGGTGGCGTTTCAGGTAGTGGAGCTTTTAATATTGTAAAAGTTGGTATTCCGCGAGAAAAACAACCTCTTACTCGTCTATTTTTTCCGTTCATTATAAATTAAGCGAATAAAATTTTTATTAAGATAAACACAATAACAGGTGTAAGTACTAAAGAAAAAAATGTTAATTTCGGGTTTTTAGTTTTTAAAATAAGACGTCCTACGGTCTCACCAATTTCTTCATAATCTTCCATAGATGGCATTTAATTTAATAAATAATGATTAATTTAAATACTTACAAATATAAAGATTGATTAGTGGCAATTGATTTTAATGTTATTTCTGATATTGATTTCGCTTTTTCTAAAAGGTTCATATTCCCTTGTAATTCAGCTATTTTTTCTAATTCATGTGCTATATTATTAATTTTCAACATTGCTTTTACAAATTCACCTCGACTAATATTATAGTAAATAGCCTCTTCAAATAATTTATGACATGTTGCTTCATCTTCTGCTTTACACCATCGATAAGCCAATTCACACATATTATAATGTATATCATAATCATTTACAAAATCGGTTTGATGATATGATTCAATATCATAATATTTATTGTAAGCACACTTGATTTTCTTGATAGTATTTTTAACCTTTTCTGGAGCTTCTACATGCTCAACCTTCACAATAGAGTCTTCATCTTTTACTGAAACGGATGTAAATATACTAAGTACAGCTGCTAGTTCTGCGGTATCAAGCGTTTCAAACACCCTATCGTTTAGGATATCAGCCATAGCCAGACAATGCATTTCTTGTATATTTGCCGCGAGTAATCCTTTTTCTGTTAGATTATTTTCTTGTAGAAATTCATTTTCATTCAGAATTCTACAATGTAAATTTATTTGATTGCTAATTCGTTCTTTCACGTTTACAAGTTCCTTTTCTTTTTTCATTAAGTCAGATTTAACATATTTAATAGCAGTGAATTTATCATATTCTGTTTGAAAGAATTTGCTACTTTGTTCTATGTTTGATTTTTCTCTAGACAATTGTTTTTTAAGTTTTTTGGAAGCCATTAGTATTTTTATCATAATTTCATCATAACGCTCCAATAATTCTAAATCGATTCTTAGTGGAACAACCATTTTCTTTTGTAAAATGCCTTGAAAATGTTGTATATCATCTTCACATTTCTTGATTTCCTTTGCTATATCATTAGACATAAGACTTTTTCTCATAAAATTTTCAATATTAAATGAATCCATTGACATTAATCGAAGTATAAGATTAAAATGAATCTTAAATGTTGATTTAAATGGTTGGGGAGTTCCTTCCAATAATCGCCTGTAAGTTGTTATGTCCGGCACAGCATTTTTAATATCAAACAAGTTAAACATATGCCAAACTCTTCCAATTTTCTCTTTTTGACCTCTTCGTCCTGCTCTTCCGCTTTGCTGAGAACATTCATGAGGTTCTAGCCATCTGAATTTACTACCATTGAATTTTTGTAAAGCAGTAAAGATAACTGATTGGGCTGGCATATCAACACCAACGGCAAATGTTTCTGTAGCAATCAATAGCTTAATGTATTTCTTCTCGAATAAATGTTCAATCATTTCTTTAAAGATTTGTATCATTCCTGCGTGATGAACAGCAATGCCCTTCTCCAAGCATTTCACCAATCTTTTAAATTCTGGAAGATTCACATATTCGCGCCAATTAGATACTTTTTTGATTAATATTTGTTTACACTCATTCTCAATCGTAGAAGGAATTTTCGACCCTTCCTCAAATAATGATATATTGATTTTGCTAGCAATAATTTCAACTTGTTTTCTTGAATAAACAAAGCAAATAGCAGGTAAATAATTTTTGATTTTAAGATACTTAATCAATTGATTAAATACAAAGAATTTATCAATCCAAACCTTGTTTTCACGCAAATATTTTAACATTTTCGTAATATCGTAATATGTTTTGTCTTCAAAATGCGTTTTTGGGCTCTTAATTAGTAATTCTTTTTCATACATTTTTTCAAACTCATCTCGTTTATCAGAAGGTAATTTATCCATTACAGATTTTGGGAAGGTAACAAATCCGTAATGGTGTTGAGGAATAACTCGTGTTGTAGTTGGACATAACCAAACTTCTCGTTCCTTCATCTTTTCAATCCATTCCGAAAGCACCCAAGGTCTATCAATGGTCGCAGACAATCCTATAATTTGAACAGTATTGGGCAACATCATAATAGATTCATGCCAAACAGGGCCGCGTTCTTTATCCATAATATAGTGAATCTCATCAAATACTACGGCGCCAAGTTCATCTGGATTAATATCAATGTCTAGAGTAATTTGTTCTTTTTTATCTTCATTCGCATCGAGCCATTTCTTTTTAAATAAAGTATTTCTTAAGATTTCAGTAGTAACAAATAAACATTGAGCTCCAGGATTCATTGTGGTATCACCAGTAATAATTCCAAATTCTATTTCCGGGTATTTTTCTGAAAAGGTATTATATTTTTGGTTGGTTAAAGCTTTGATTGGACTAGTGTAAATTACCTTCTTTCCCAATTTAGTAAAATGCGATATTGCGAAATCAGCAGGAAGTGTTTTACCATTTCCTGTGTGGGCAGTAATAATAACATGTTTTCCGTTGAGAATACCATCAATTGCGAATTTTTGGAAATCAGATAAAGTAAAAGGCCAACGAGCGAATATAAAAGCCAATTCAGGTGTTTCTGCGTTAAAGCTGTCATTACAAATCTTCATGGTTAGTGGTTATTTATTACTAATCATTTTTTAATACAATTCAATTTATTATATGATAAAAAGAAGAGATAAAAATAAGTAATGGATGAACCAGATAATTTAATAGTAAATCCAATACAAATAGAGCTACTTTTAATAGATGATATTGTTGAAAAAATAACTGAAATAGAAAAAAGATTTAATGATAAAATGGAACGACTAAGAAATATAAGTATACAAAATAAAAGAGTAAAAAATATAATAAAAAACATGAGCCGTGGAGTAATATTGGTAGATGTATAAATTATAATCTGAGTTGACTTGGAATTGAAGGCGTATTTGGAGCGGTTGGTTGTGAATTCATAGGTAAATTTAATTGGTTTACGTTAATAGAAAAATCTCCTAATGTTTTATTAATTGATACTAGAATTTCTTGTAATTCTTTAAATTTAAGAGTATGAAGTGTTGACGTTAAGTTTTTGATATTTAAATTAAGTTTATCGATTTTTCCCAAATTTTGAATTAATTTATCAACCGATAAAACAATTTCATAGGTATCAATATTTTTTAGATTATTTGCCATTATTGTTAATGTATATGTTATTGGCACTACAAGCATTATAATACCTATTAAAAAATATATTCCAAGTTTGGTAGTATCTTTCATTTATTAGTTTTATAAATAAATCTTTATATAAATTTTATATATTCATTTGTTGAGTATTTTCGAAGTTATATATCCCATAACTGCAACACCTGCGGTTGTCCATATAGTAATATAGTTTTTTGCTAGTTCAAATTGAAGATAATTAATAAACTGGCAAAGAGGCGAACCTAGAGTAAAGAATGAATTTAAAAGTCCTGTTAGGGTATGTGGAGCGCACCACATCGAATATAAAACGTGTAATGCCCAATGAATGGTTGATGTAAGAAGTACAATAATTAGGAAGGTTATAATTACCTTGCTTATCTCGTTCATCATGAATGTTATGTGATATGAAAGCTATATTAATAACTAAAATCAATTTATTTTATTATTTATGTAAAGGGATTTAAAGATTCTTCATCTAGATAGCTTATAACATGGCAGATTCTAAAATGGCAGATACAACATCCTCTCAGGATTTCGACGAAACTACTCGTTACTTTGGCCGCGTCAAGTGGTTTAATAATAAGGCTGGTTATGGTTTTTGTACTGTAGTCGGCGATGAAGGCGGTGATCGTGTTGGTGAAGATATTTTTGTTCATCATACGGGAGTTCAGGTTGGTTCTGAGCAATATAAGTACCTAGTTCAGGGAGAGTATGTTCATTTTACTCTTCGTGGAAGTGATAGCTCAGCTCATCCTTACCAAGCCGCTAATCTTACTGGACCTTATGGTGGTCAACTAATGTGCGAGACTCGTAATGAGCAGCGTCAGCAGCGAGCAGAGAAAGAAGATGGGGAAGGTGATGATGAACAGGCTTCGCGAGGCACAAACCAGCGTCGCTCGCATCAGCGCGGCGGTCGCACTGTGAGACTTCATGGTTCAGGTCCTCGTGAGGGTGAGACGTGGACTCTTGTTAGAGAGGACAATCGTCGTGGTGGAAGAAATGGTGGTCGCAGACGCCCACAGGGTCGTCGCCAGAACGAACAAGACGCTTAATTGTGTTTAATTAAAATGATAATATTATAAAATTTTTAATATTATCAGAATTCAAAAACTTTCTTCTAATTCTTCAATAATTGGGTCTAATCTATTAATCCTCGAAAATTCTCTTTCTGGCATCATTTCAATATTCGGCGGTTCTCGTTGGTTAATTTCGTAATACTCTCTCATTCTTGCTTCTTGTGCTTCTCGCCTTTCTTGATAACAAGTATAGCCAGCAAAAACACAAAATGTTAAATAATATGTACCTACACACCCATAACACAAATATTCTAACATAGTTATTTAATTATATTATTTAAACTTTAAACCAAAACGTCTTTTTTTCTGCTGATGTTGTCTTACCCGTTGTAAATAAGCGATTTGTTGTTGACGTATTAAGTTTCTATTTACAGTATTTCTAATTTGCCTATCTAATTCTTTTTCTGCTTGTGTTGATAATACTTTATTTTCTTGTTTTTGTGTAGCTAATTCAGATTGAATCTTTGCTAAAGCCTCTGCTTCTGCCTTAGCTTTTGCCTCTGCCTGAATCTTTTCTAATGCGTCAGTTTTAGCTTTAGCTTCTGCAGCAGCCTCAGCTTTTGCTGCCGCCTCTTTTCTCTTCAATTCTTCAGCCTTTGCTTTTTCTTCTGCTTCTGCTTTGGCTTTTGCCTCTGCTTTTGCTTTAGCCTCAGCGTCTGCCTTAGCTTTAGCCTCAGCGTCAGCTTTGGCTTTAGCCTCTGCGTCTGCCTTAGCTTTTGCTTCTGCATCCGCCTTGGCTTTTTCTTCTGCCTCTGCTTTGGCTTTAGCCTCTGCGTCTGCCTTAGCTTTTGCTTCTTCATCCGCCCTAGCTTTTTCTTCTGCCTCTGCCTTGGCTTTAGCTTCCGCATCAGCCTTGGCTTTAGCTTCCGCATCAGCCTTTGCTTTAGCTTCCGCCTTGGCTTTTTCCTCTGCCTCTGCTTTGGCTTTAGCTTCTGCCTCTGCTTTGGCTTTAGCCTCAGCGTCTGCCTTAGCTTTAGCTTCTGCCTCTGCTTCTACCTCGTTATTAGATGTATTTTCTACCGTAGAAGAATCTTCTTCCTCTACTTCCAAAACAACCGTTTCTTCAGAACTCATTATAATATTTATTTTTATAATTTATTACTAAATATCTACTAATTGCATTATTAGTTATTTACATAAATATATTAATTTATATAAATTGATTTAAAGATTGCTTCATTAGTGTAGGTATAACATGTCAAAATCATCCAACGTTGTTGTAGAGCAAGAATCAAAGCAAAACACCACTGATACCAAGCCAGATGAGGTTTGTGAACAGTTTAGCGGAGTTTTAACTACATTATCTTCTTTTAGGTCCCAAATTACTATGCTACAAAATCAGGTGAGAGCTCTTGAGAAGACTGTAGGAAAGCAGATGCGAACTTACGCTAGGGAGGCGAAAAAGATTAAAAATAAAGGTAATCGTAAGCCATCTGGATTTGCTGTCCCAACAAAAATATCAGATGAATTGTGTGAGTTTATGAATAAACCTAAGGGTTCTAGTGCTGCTCGCACTGAAGTAACACAGTATATTATCAAGTACATTAAGGATAACAAGCTTCAATGGGAAGAGAACCGAAAGGTAATCAAGCCTAATACTCCTTTGAAGAATTTGCTTGCTGTCAAGAAGAACGAGGAAGTTACTTATTTCAATATTCAGAGATTTATGAATAAGCATTTCCTCAAGGAACAAGGTGCTAATCAATAATTTAATAAAAAGATATTTAATAATTAATTAATAAATATTTTTATATGGAATGTTCAATATGTTACAATAATATATTGGATACCGATAAGGTTATTACTGAATGTAACCATGTTTTTCATTTTTCTTGTTTATTAAAAAATTTCAAAAGCAACCCTTCTACAGGGGAACAATGTCCTTTATGTAGAAAATCATTTTTACAAGTTTCTTCTAGTAATAATTCAAATACTTATATTCCACCTTCTAATGCGTCAGCCATTGTTCAATTTCTTCGTGAAAGATTTTTGCAGCCTCCTACACCACCTCCTCCTAGAAATGAAATTATTAGAAATGTTCAACAAAGAAGAAGAGAGAGAATTCGAGTTAGAGTAAGACCCGTGCCAAGAAATAGACAAATTAGAAAAGAAATAGAAAAATTAACCTTCAATGAATTAAAAGACCGTTTAAGAGCAGAAGGATTATCGACCAGAGGATACGTTAGAGATAATCTTGAAAGACGGTTATATAATAAACTTACTCACCGTTAGGAACAGTATTTATTGTTCTTAATGCCTGTAATCTATCAAAATATCTTCTTGCTGTAAAAATCAAACTTAATGCGAAAAAAAAACATGCTACTAACATTATCATTATCATAATATGGTAATATTCTTTACGATCGGCTCTGCTTGGTTGAACTCCTCCCATGACAACGGAAGAAAAAAACAACACCCCACTAGTTAGATAAAAACAACCCTCAAACATATTACAATGACAAAAAACAAATTCTCTTGGTAAACGATGCTCTATCTGAACAGGATCATCCGATATTGACAGTTCAAAAGGTGGAGGATGAGGAGGAGGAGAAGGGGGTGGTATATAAATTCCTATATAATTTGTATTACATATTTCACATCTATATCTATTTTCATGAGGTCTAACTGCTATCCATATAGCTAAACAATCCGCATGAATACCATCTGAGCATTGACAAGGATATATTAAATCTTGTGAATTTTCATCTGTATCTTCTAAGCAATATTTACAAAATTTATCTTCGTTAGTCATAATAATTATAAGTATTTTATTCTTATATTTATATAAGAATGTCATTATTAGGATCAACAGAAAATACAAAAATAAAACCTTCTGTAATTGTTTTGAGTTTAGATAATACTCATCAACCATCCGAATTTTGGATTCCCGAAACATTAAATCAACGTGTATTATCCTTTGCTATTTATATTTTATTTTGGTTTTTCATATTGTATGGAATGAAAGCAAGAGATACAGGAAATCAAACTAGTATTAAAATAGGTTTTGTTCTTGGATTTTTACTTTTAATACTTTATGATTATTTATTTAATTATGCTATTAGTTTGGCAATTGACCAAGATACTAATAAATTTGTTAAATATAACCCCATTTCACAAAATATTTTATTGGACGATAAGGTTTTCAAATTAGGAAAAACAAAAGGTTTAGTAATGAAAAAAGACGCATTTGATAAACTCCAAAAACAAAAAAAAATTAATTCCGCTACTGTACAAGAATTTCGAGATAATGAATACGTAAAAACGCTAGGTGGTGATAATCAAGAAGCACCAATGACATCTTACGATTATGTCAACAGTTTAGTTATTAGCGGTTCTTATATGTTTATTACTTTAATTACTTCTTGTATTTTAGCCTCACATCATGATAGAAAATTATTAAGTGCAATGTTACCTTTTTCTACAATAGCAGGTGTATTATGCGTTGCGGTTATTGCTTTATGGTTTATTGATAAAGATTATACAGGATTAGTCGGTACTGAAAAAATCAAATCTAGAATTTTTATTACTGGCTTTTCTTTTGCTTTAACAAGTATTATAACCCCATTTTTTATGGATATTTAATATAATTATTAATATATATATGAATGATTACATTAAAACAATGCCAAATGCTGATTTAATTTATCATTTAAGCAGTGGCTGGCCATTATTATTATGGCTTTTATTTGGTCATAATTTATCAAAACATATTATTAAAGTCAATTCGCCAATGGCCAAAAAAGTAAGTAAAACAATATCTTTCCCTTTAAAATATTTACATGTTATCGTCTTTTTAATTTGGACGATTCCTATTGTCATTTTCTTAAGACAACTGTATTACGCTACATTTTTCGACGCACAAAAAAACAAAATTACATTTGACCCAACATCACCATCCATGCCGCCCGGTTTTGGATATTGTATGGATACTAATATTAAAGAAAAAGATAGACGCTTAGGTGTATTAGCGTATTGGGATTATGCTTGTGAAGGTAATAATGAAAAATTTACTTTAAGTGCTGCTAAATCTATGTTAGACCGTTTTTATTATATTAATTACGCCATTTTCCTTATTGTTTTGTTAGTATTTAATAGTCTTAGTAAGGTAAATATCCTTAAAAACAGGTTTATTCTAACCAATATTAGGATGGCTTTGTTTTTAGGTGTGCTTGGGTGTATATTAACAGTTTTTGCTCAGGGGTTTTATCTTAGAAGTCAATGGACGGCTTATGCTGGTTCGTATTTATTGACCATGAACGCTTGTTGCTTTATATTAGTAGGAATAGCTGTTATGTCGTATGGTTCAAGGTTTTACAAGTTGTTATAGTCAAAATAGTCTTCATTAAAGTTTGGTCTGGAGAGAACAACAATTTTATTACGAAAATATGGCATAACACAACCTAGACTTCTGAGTCTTAGAAAAAATATAATATTTGTCTCCCTTTTCATATATTATATTTTTTTATTTATTTTTATCTACGTCTTTTTGTTTTTCTTTTTCTTTTTCGTTTAGTTTTTCTTTTTTTATTTCGTTTGGTTTTTAGTTTATTTTTTCGTTTAGTTTTTCTATTTTTCTTGTTTCCTCCGCGCCCTAGGGTTCTGTTAACTCCTGTTGGATGTGGTCGAAAAAAACCACTTATACCCGCATCTCTGTTTTTAAAATCGTAGTTACCAAAACTTTTCCATGCACTCCAGTTATCATTTGGAGTGTTTCTTTCCCTGTATAACCTAAATCCATTTTGTTTTTTTACTTCCAATAAAGGCAGGTTTCCCTGATGTCTATCTATAATGTACTGATGTGCAAGCTTCAAATGTCGTATGTTATTTATTCCTTTATTTAAATCCCGAAGTGGTTCTAAGTTATTATTGGTTTGTGTTCCATATCTTCTAGCAAGAGAGCGTTGTTTTCTATATTCTCTGCTCCAACCTCGCATTCTGCCTCTGGTGTTGTAACTACCAATATGCTTATGGTCTCCTGGTTGTGCGAGTCGTCTTTGAACAGGACTATTATCATCTCTACTTGTATAATAGTAATAATTATGATTATGTACGTTGGTTAGCGCGCGATTAAATTCTTCTGTACTATTTTGTTCATCTTCTGCTAAAGCTTCCTGTTGATTTGTAGGCGGCATTGGTAAATTTACTGTTTGATTAGCAAATGGGTCGGGCACCGGTTCCATTGCTGGATCTTCATTCTTTACTCTAGCAACCGTTGTGGGTTTTATATATGTTTTTTTTCTACCACCTCTTTTTGTTTTCATATATATTATATTAATATAAAAAGTGATTGATACATTAAATTAACAATGAGCGTTGAAGAAC
>MDTC01121601.1_pt1 | contig 17139 bp, 15 predicted proteins | sample 811181 | NCBI WGS metagenome assembly MDTC01 (sample SAMN05326644, study PRJNA326480) | marine metagenome | isolation source: seawater | place: Pacific Ocean: North | collected 2011 | reverse complement strand
TATCATCTTTTTTTGTTGTTGAATTAATAAGAATATTTTTAACTACTAAATTATGAAAATCTCGTAAAGAACGCGTCGAAGTTGATGTAGATACACGATTATAATATACATCATCTAATACATCCTCTGGAATATCTTTTCCACTAGTAATCATTTTATCAGTTATTGGATTGTGAATTGTATTCCAGTTATTATTTGCGGTATTATAATCATTACCAAAATTATTGTGACCATCACGTAATTGTTGAGTTTTATCATATCTAATACGTAATGGTTTCCATTGAAAGTTTTCTCTAGTTTCTAATTTATCATATCTAAATTCAACAATAATATTATCATTTATAATTTCATTTTCCTCTGTTAACAATTTTAAACTACCATTACTATCATATGTGAGTTCTATATTACATTTATAAGCATTTTCATCATATGGATTTGTTGGAACAAACAATACCGGTTTATATTTATTTATTTCACGTTTTTTTTTATTTTTTTCATATTCATTTTGGTACATTTTTTTGTTATAATTTAATACATCATTTAAAGGATCTATATATCCACCACCAAAACCACAATATAAATGTACTGTTTTATAAGAATTTGCTCCTTGTGTATATCTTTCTATTTCTTTACCATTATTTTTCTCAGTTCTAATTAAAAAGTCTATTGTATTGTATTGTGGTGGTTTCCATTTTAATGAATAGTCCCATGTAATTCTTTTATTATTTATTGGAATAGGTTTATTAGCAGGATTAAATATTAACCCGTCAATGTTATATTTAAATAATCCATCTTTTTCCCTTTGTAAAATAATACCACAATTTTTAAATATATTACTACCTTCATCGGTATAAAATCTTTTACATTCTAATATAAATGTTCCTGGTTTAACATTTTCTCCTGGTTTCATTTTAATTGATTTTACAATTTTTTCTAGTAAGGGAAGTCTACCTATTTTTTTTCCTTCCTTATTAGTAGTAATAAATAATTCTTCACGTTTGTCTATTTTATTAAATATATATATATCAAATGATGCAAATAAATTAATTAAATTTCCATTTTTATCGTATTTTATGTGTTCACCATCCAAAACACTATTATAAATATCTTTTATATCTGTATGCATTCCACTGTACTGAACGTTAAATTGAGTATCAATCATATATATACAACCTTTACTATTAATATATAATAGTTTTCTCATACCATCTGCTTTTTCAGTAACAGTATAATTATTTCTTATGTTTATATCATTTTCAAATGCTTCTTCTTGAATATTTGATAATTTTAATGTTTTTGATGAATAACCTATAAAATCGTTAGGTTTCATATCATCATATGATGTTTCTATTCCAAACAATTCTATATAATCTTTTTTTACATTATTAATTTCATTAAATGTAATTGGATATCTTGTATCTTGTAAACCACACAAAATATATTTTATTAACATTTTTAATTTTTTCATTAATTCATCCTTAGTTAAAATAATAGCATCATCATTTATAAATTCTATTTCTATTTCATAATGTAATGAATTAGATAGTACTCCAGAACGTTTGATATTTTGTGCGGATCGTTTGCTATTTTTAACTATACTCATATGACATTTAAATGGAAAATCAGGATGAGTATATTCTATTCTATTTATGTAACGGTAAAATTTTGAAATATTAGCAAAATTTGAAATTAAATTATTTTGTACTATTATATTGTCTTTTTCTATATTTTCTTCAAGTTGAAAAGCTAATCTAAAACCAAAATCATCATTATTATATGGTTTATATTTTAAACCATCTTTTTTTGGATAATATTTTTTATTAATATTAATAAAATCGGAATATTTATTTAATGAAATATTAATATTTTCATTTTTACAATAGTCTTGTATAACATGTTCACCATTAAATTCTAATCTCATATTTTCAATTGCTTTATCTGTATGGTCTATGGTTATTCTCATTAAATTTTCACCATTTTCATTTGAAGATGTAAATCCACAACTTTGTAGTTTTGAAATTACATTTTCAAAATTTAATTTTGAGATATGAATTTGTTTTTTAGTTCCAAATCTAACTTCACATTCCTTTATAGTTTTATCGTTTGATATATTATAATTCATATATTCTTCTACTAAATAATCGATATTATGCTTTCGATCATCTTTTGGCATTATATATTAATATAATAAATAATTTTTAATATATAATCAATTTTAATAATTAAAAAAAGAATTTACTTTTGAATAAACAAACAAATATAATTCTTGCTTTGTCATTTTTTTTCCATCATCTTTAATATTAGAAATATTTAGTTTTTTAGCAACATCTATAAGTTGTTCCGAATTAAAACTTCCAATACAGGATATAGGTTTATCATAATTCATAACTTCATAACGATTTATTTCATAATTAGTTAAATCTGATTTTGTTATTTTTTCACATCCGTACATATTATTTACAATATGAATAATGTATATATCATCACTATCATCAAATATAATTTTATGATACATGTTATCTTTAATAATAACAAAACTAATATTGTTTAAAATACAAATCAATTCAAATGTTTTAAATGATATTTCAGAAATTGATAGAATTTCATTAATGTTATCACCTATTTTTCTAAGTTTATAATCTTTAAACACACTTTTATTTTTTTTTAAATCATCTATCAATTTAATTTTCTCTTCATTTTCTACAGTATATGAATTTGAACCTATCATATTATATTCTACATAACCTTTAGTTATATAATAAAAAATCCAAAAAAGTTTATCTTGTTGATACGGAATAAATATAGATTTAGTTGGCTTTATATTTTTAAATTGTTTATTTTTTGGAATAGGTTTTATTTCTTCTATATAACGCGTATATTTTGATATATTTTTACATGTTAACATATATGGTAACAAATTATTAACATATTCACTCATTATATATACTTATATATAATGCTTATATTGTTTATAAATGATTTAATTGAATATATGTGAAAATAAATATCTAAAATTATTTAATGATTTTTTACGATTTTTAACATCCAAATCTAAATTCATTTCCACAATATCTAATCCTACAACATGTTCTTCATTTAAAATTGTATCAAGTATGTGTTTCGTTGGAATTATATCCAATCCGTTTTTAACCGGTGTACCTGTTGTGGAAATATATTTTGGATCAAGTGAATCTACATCAAATGACAAATGAACTGGTTTATTATTAATAAATTTTTTTAATTCATTAGAAACATCCTGATAATTTGAATTTACCTTTTCAGTTGTAATATATTTAATATTATGCTTATCAATTATTTCACGCTCAAAATTATCTACATCGCGAATACCAATATAAAATAAATTTTCCATTTTTAAATATTTTTTAATAAAGGGAAATTTAATAGATTTATCTAATCCTGTCAAAAACGCTAAAGACATCCCATGAAAATTCTTAGTTACAGATTTATTATAACTATTAATATCTGGATGAGCGTCAATCCATATAAATTTAACATCATCATAATAATTGAGAGATTTTGCTCCAGTAGATATTGTTATTGAATGATCTCCTCCTATATTTATACTGGTTTTATAATTATACAAATCTGAATAAGAATCAGCAGAATTAAAAAATATATTATTACTAGTATGTTCTGATGAAATAATGTTATATTTCGGCTTTATAAATTGTTTAATATATTTTGGAAAGTGTTTTACCCCTTTTTTAAGTTGTCCGGAACACGAATTAATTAATATTATATTATGTAACATATAATATAATATTAATATATTTATATATTATTTTCCGCACTATTTATATTAATCTTTTCATTCTTAAAAAATTTACTTTTTAACATTGTTTTTTCATTTTCACGATTAATTAATTGAATCTCTTGTTCTTTAGTATAATCTATATAATCATATATTTGAGTTAATACATCATGTGATAATTCGCTCATATTAATAAATGTACCATAGTTGTTTTCATTTAAAATTATATTATTTTTTTTTAAAATCTTTAAAATCTCAATTTGATGAAATTTAGATAATTTTTCAATTACTTTTCTATTAGAATTTAACTCGGTATAATTATTCATATATATATATATATACATATATATTTTTTTTTAAATTAATTAAAAAATAAAATATAATTAAGATGAACATAATTCACAAACTTCATCTTCATTGTTATCTTCTTCTACTTTACTAGGTTCTATTGTAAATTGTTGAGCTTGATGCTTAGCTTTTCTTCGTAAATAATACATACCAGTTTTTAATCCTTGTTCCCAACCATAAAAATGCATAGATGTTAATGATTTATAATTTGGTGTTGATTGCCATAAATTTAAACTTTGACTTTGACATATAAACGCACCTCTATCACGTGACATGTCAATTATACGTTTCATTGGAATTTCCCAAACTATTTTATATTTCTCTTTAATTTTATCAGGAATTACATCAATATTTGCTATACTTCCTTTATTTTCAATTATTTTATTTTTAATTGTACTATTCCATATATTTAATTCTATTAATTCTTTTTGCAAATGTTTATTAATTATCATAAATTCTCCAGCAATAGTTCGACGACTATAAATATTACTTGTGAATGGTTCAAAACATTCATTATTACCTAAAATCTGAGAGGTTGATGCTGTGGGCATAGGTGCAAGTAATAATGAATTTCTTAAACCATGTGCTTTTATTTGCATTTTTAATTCATTCCAATTATAATCACTAGATGGTTCTACATTCCATAAATCAAATTGTAATTTTCCTTCTAAACATGGTGAACCTTCTATACTTGAATAACTTCCTCTTAAATTATTATCTTTTATATGTAATTCTTCATATAATGGATTGAAATTTTTCCATTCTGATTCTGTTAATATATTATTGCGTGTTTCTTTAAATGGAACTAATCCTGATTTTTGTATTGATAATAAATGATAACAGGAACTATAAATTGCATTAATAAATTGACATCTATTTTTTGCTAATTCGTTAGACATTTCTAATGCACCATGATATATTGTTTCAAATATTTTTTTATTTACTACATTAGCTTCATCACTGTCAAAAGGAATATCCATTTTAGCAAACACATCTGCTAATCCTTGAACTCCTATTCCAATTGGTCTATGTTTTAGATTACTCAATTTAGTTTTTTCAGTCGGATAATAATTAGTATCTATTATTTTATTTAAATTTTCAGTTACTATTTTTGATACATGATGTAATTTTTTATAATTATATGATTTATCTTCATTGACAAATGAAGACAATGATATACTTGCTAAATTACATACAGCAGTTTCTTTATCATCTGAATATTCTATAATTTCAGTACATAAATTAGAACTTTTAATGATACCCAGATTTTTTTGATTTGATTTCTTATTTGCTGAATCTTTATATAATAAATATGGTGTTCCTGTTTCCATTTGACTATCTAAAATTTTTAACCATAGATCTCTTGCATTAATCTGTTGCTTTCCCTTAGATTCTTCTTCATATGATAAATATAATTTATCAAAATCATCTCCATATACATCTGCTAATCCAGGACATTCATCAGGACACATTAATGTCCATTTACCTCCTGTTTTTACACGTTTCATAAATAAATCTGGTATCCATAAAGCGTAAAACAAATCACGAGCTTTCAATTCTTCATCTCCATGATTTTTTCTCATTTCAAGAAAATCAAATATATCAGCATGCCATGGTTCTAAGTAAATTGCAAAACTACCATTTCTTTTACCACCACCTTGATCTACATATCTAGCAGTATTATTAAATACACGTAACATAGGAACTATTCCATTTGAAGTACCATTAGTACCTCGTATATGACTTCCTTTAGCTCTAACATTATGAATATGTAAACCTATACCTCCAGCATATTTAGATATATTAGCACAATCTTTTAATGTATTATATATTCCATCTATACTATCAGATTCCATTGCCATTAAAAAACATGAACTTAATTGATTTCGTTTCATACCAGAATTAAATAATGTAGGTGTAGCATGTGTAAAATATTTCAATGACATTAAATTATACGTTTCTTTTATTTTATCTATATCTCTTCCATGAATTGCTACAGCAACTCGTAACCACATATGTTGTGGTCTTTCAATTATTTTACCATTTACCTTAAATAAATATGCACGTTCTAAAGTTTTAAAACCAAAATAATCAATTAAATAATCACGTTCATAATCAATAATTTCTTCTAATTTATTAATATTATACATAACATTATCGTAATATTGTTTATCGATTAAAGAACATTTAACCCCATGAATATCCTTAAAATCGTAAAGTGATTCCGTTACAGTTTTGAAAGAATTTCCAGTATTTTTATGATGATTTGAAACTATCATCCTTCCAGCTAATATAGAATAATCAATATGAGTTGTACTCTGAGACGCACAATGTTCTGCTGTTAATTCATCTATTTTAGTTGTATCTATACCATCATATAATTGATCGATAATTTTCATTACTAACATTGAATAATTAATTTGTATTCCTGCTTCAGAACCAACACTTTTAACTCTATTTAAAATTTTATCAAATGATACATCTTCAAATTTTCCACTACGTTTTTTTACCTTCATTTCTTGTTCGTCCATTGTTAATATATTATATATTAAAATTTTATATTGTTTAATAATTGAATTATTATTTAAATATATTCATTTTATTATATTATAATAAATGAATATAAATAGGAAGAAATATTTCGATATATTGGACATACCTATTAATTCAAATCAAGATGCTATTAAAAAAGCATATAAAAAACAAGCATTAAGATGGCATCCAGATAAAAATAATAATAGTCCTGAATCTGAAAAAAAATTCAAAGAAATATCAGAAGCTTATGAAATTCTAACTGGAAAACAGCAAGTTCCTATTAATGAAAATTCATCCAATTTTTCACAACATTTTACAAATCCTAATGATATTTTCGCACAATTCTTTAGTCAAATGTCACGTGGATTTCCTCAACAAAATTCTTTTGCAAGTGGAAATAATATACCTATTAATATTAATATTATGCGTGGAGGTTTTCCAGCTAACTTTAATAGAAAAAATACAGCTACCACCACTAGTACACAAATTAGAACAATATTTGATGGAGATAATAAAATAGAAATTATAACTGAAAATAATGGTGAAAAAATTACAACAAAACGTGTAATCACAAATTTAAAAACAGGAGAAAAAAAAATAATAATAAATAATTAAAAGATATTTAAATTAATTATTATCATACTCATACATATTATCATTATTTTCTAATTCATCCATATTTTTTGTCTTATTCATAGATATTAGACATTTATTTTCTGTGATACTGAAACTATTTTTTCTAATCCTTTTTTTTGGAGCTCTATGTTCGCAACCATTAATTCGTTCATATTCTATAATTTTCCATGTATCAGCAACTTTAATTATAGCTTCATTAAACCATAATTTATTTCTTAATACTAAAATACAACTTATTTCATCAGCATACCAATATATTGTTCTCATAAACATATTATTTTCATTTTTTTTAAATATTTCTTCCTCCCATTTTTCATAATCATTATCTTTTGTTGAAACATAATATTCATATACTGGAATACTATTATTATAAAATAATAATATTTTACCTTTTTGCTTTTCTTGTGATGTTGTATATTTATCACCATCATTATTATATGCTTCTTCGTTTTCATATTCTATAAATCTAGTTTCTAGAAAATCACACTCATTTAGATTACATACCTCCATTTGTAATTGCATTTGTATCCAATATTCTTTTTTTGGAATTTTTGTTATTTCACGATTAACAATATTTTTAATTTCTAACATTCTACCATATCTAGAATTATCTTTTTTTATATTTATTCCATCAGGAGATGCACCTAAAAATGTATACTTATTATGTCTTATACAACCATATTCACCTATTTTCGTATTATGTTCCATTTCATACAATATTATTGATAATGGTTCATATTTTTGCCCCCAATGCAACGTAGTTTCTGTATTTACAAAATCAGGAGTTTTTGAATCATAATTTATTGGTTGACATTTTTCATATATTAAACTATTCAAAACAGATTGCGAATCAAACATTTTCCAAGCATTACTAGCAGTAATTATCTGATGTCTAAAATCATACCATTCTTTTGTTCTTTGCGCTGGTTGTAATTTATTTTCGTTTTCACTAATTTTTTTTTCAATTAGTGAAATATCTAAATTATAATTTCTTATAAATGTATAATTATAACTTCTAGGAGGTATAAATTTATTATATATTAATCGAAGACAGCGTTTAATTAATAATTCAGGCATATAGATGTGTTCATAAGTCTCTTCATCTATATTACATATATTTTCTAACGTGCAAAATAACATATCACTAATATTTTTATATAATATTTCATCAAAATTTTCATATGACATATATAACATATTTTCTTTAATAAATGAAATAGTAAAGTCGTATAGAATATCTAGTAATTCATATTTCATTTCTTTCATCTGTTGTTCTATTATGATTAATTCTTCATATTTCTCTAAGGTCATTAAATTTTCATCATGTATATCAAAATTTAATGATTGTTCCATAACTATTTATATAGTTATCTATTTATCTTTATTATCAATTTTATGTTTATTTTTTTTTGTACTATGTTGTTTATTTTTAATAGGTAAACTTTTACTTGTAGATATTCTTTTTTCATTTTTAATTATAAATTTATTATGTATATATGTTAATGTTGGAATAGAAACAATCATTTCTTTGTTTACATCATATATTACTTCTTTTATTTTCTGTAACTTATTTTGTTCTAATGCTTTATGTAATGTATTAAATAATTTTTCCTTTTCATTATTATCACAATTATAATTATTTGAAAAATCTCTAAGTTTATTTATTTTTGTACTTTTATCTAATTTATTCCATGAAGATTTATAATTATTTTGCCTTTCATTATCTAATATAGTATCTATTTGTTTCATAGATAATGAAATATTATCCTCAGGTATATTATTATAATTCATTATAATATATTATAATAATATAGACTTAACTTATTTTTTATTCTATATCTTTATTTAAATAATCATGACAATATTTATAAGACTTATAATTCATAAATCCTGTTAATATATATCTAGTACCTGTTGTAACTTTTACACCTTTATGTCTATTTTGACCTGAAAAAATTAAACAATCACCCGTTTTTAATTTAATTGTTTCGTCTAATTCTGTAAAATACGTACCACCTCCTTCATAATCATCATTTAATGCTATTATAAAACTAAATTCACTTCCATCAACATGAGAATCTAATGATGATTGTTTGTTTTTTTTATTTTGATATTTTGCAACAAAAAATTCATTAATACCTAATTCATAAGAATTTACATTATACATTCTCTCTACTTCCTTAAATATTTTATTATGAACATGATTACTTATATAATTATAAGTATTCCAATCATTAGTTACTTCGTTATCTGTTGTTGGATAATTATCATGTCTATCTGTAGTCCATCCTGAAATATCAGCATAATCTTCGGCTTCATCTATTATTGACTTACACATTGCATTTGAAAGTAATTTTGGTATAACATGGTACTTTTTATTATTTTCTTTAACATATAATAAATTACATACCTTTTCATCTTGATGAAAACCTTCACTAACATTTGAAACTAATATTAATAATAGTAATAAAGAAGATATTATATAATAAACAGGTTTATTTATGTATTTCATATTTGAAATAAATAATATTAAAAATATTATAATAAGTAGTATTTTCATTATATTATACGTATATTTTAATATTAATAAAATAAAATAATATATTATGGATGAAAAAAAAATAGTAATCGAAGGAACACATAATAAATATATGATAAATAAAGTAAATCGTGTTAAAAAAAATATGTCAAAAAAAAAAAATATAGATATAGATGATAAATTTTTCGATATTAACTATCAATTAGATTTAATAAACGAAACATATTCAGACCTAAATGATATTATTAAAAAAGAAATAAAATATAAATTATCTTCATATCAACAACAAGATAAATTAAAAAAAAGATACGATAGTGAGAAATTTATAACATATGAATTTACAAAGGAATTAATTAAACAAACTAGTTGTAAATGTATATATTGTAATGAAAATTTATTAATTTTGTATAAAAATAAAAATGAAAAAAAACAATGGACGTTAGATAGAATTAATAATGATATCGGTCATAATAATGATAATGTTGTTATTTCTTGTCTTAAATGTAATATACAAAAACGTGATAGAGATCATGAAAAATTTGCATTTACAAAAAATTTAAAAATTACAAAATTATAATATTTTTAAGTAAATATACTTAAAAATTAAAATTTAAAATCTAATAATGGCATATACTACGCAAAATAGTTTATTATTAGACAATTTATTACAATTTTATAATACCAATGAAGATTATTTAGATAAAATGTTAAATATTATTAATGGAAATTCTAAAATTTCATTAAGAATTGTTGATTGGTTTGCTACTAATTACGCAAAAAAATATTATACTGTATATAATATTAATAATGATAATAAATGTATTAGATTTAAAGTATATAATGATTACAAATTAAAATTAAAAGCTTATTCTAAAAAGAGATTTGATCCATTTTGTAGATGGGATAGAATCAATATACCATATAAAGATGGTAATTCTATTCAAACAACCTTAGGACAATTAAATTTTTTCAAATGGGCAATAGAAAATGATGTATTAAAATTTATTGAAAATAATTACGAACATATAGATCATGATATGGGTTCTAGAAATAGTACATCAAAAAAAAAGGAAAAAAATATATCACATTCAAAAACAAGAAAAAAAAGAGAAGAATTATCACTATTAGCTTCAAAATCTATTAAACGCGAAGACGTAGAAATAACTATTAAATTCTCATAATAAAATATATTTGTAATAAATTTTATTTAATAATATTTTCAATATATTATATTATTAAATATGGGTGCATCAGTATCTTTAAATAAAATATCATTTCAAGATATGATATATTCTATAAATAATAACTATACAATAATTACTGTTATTAAAAATGATGATTGTTTAATAAAAGGTACTGTTAATATTTATAATGAAGAAAAAATAATTAATGAATTATGGGATAACAAATTACTATCTAATCCTATAATTATTTACGGAACTAATTCTTCTGATGAAAATGTAATAGTTAAATATAAACAATTACATGATTTAGGATTTACACAGTTATATATTTATCCTGGAGGATTATTTGAATGGTTATTATTACAAGACATATATACCGATAAAAACATTAAAACAACAAAAAAAGAATTAAATTTAATGAAGTATAAACCTAAAAATATAATTAATTTATAAAATTGATTATTAATATAAATTAAACATTTATTATCAATATTAATATGAATCTATCACAAAATAAACTGAGTAGATCTGAATGGAATTCTATAGAAATATCTGTTTCTAATGATGAAAAAAATATAATTAAAATGATTATAGATGGTTACAACAACGTTGATATTAGTTTTAATAATACAAAAAATATAATGAATTATCTTAAAATAGAATATTCTGATGAAATAGAATTATATTTATATAATTCATTCATATTAGAAAATATAAAAAAAATAATAAAGAAATATAATATTAAGTATGATGTCAAAATAAAATCTTCTAGTTCAAAAAAAATTAATAAAATTAATTTAATGAGAATTGATAGTAACTCTAATAGTATTAAAGACAATAATGATTTATATGAATTTGTATTATTAGATATTGTAACTAGACTTATAAAAAATAAGGAAAAAAAAAATTATAGATGGTGTATTCATTACTATACACTTTGTAAACTTATAAAATATAATATTAATAAAACTAATAAATATTGTATACAATTTATTAACTATATATTAGATTTATATGAAAATAGTATGGAAAAAATGGCAATTATTGCAAAAGGCAAAGAATATATTGAATGTAATGAAAATCTATTGAAATATTCTCCAAATACATTATATTCCCATCAAAAAGATATATTTACAATTCTTAAAAAAAATGATAATATAATAGAACCTAAACTTATATTGTATATTGCTCCAACAGCTACTGGAAAAACACTAACGCCTATTTCATTATCTCAACAATATAAAATTATATTTGTATGTGCTGCAAGACATGTTGGTGTAGCATTAGCAAGATCCGCAATATCTTTAGGGAAAAAAGTATCATTTGCTTTTGGTTGTGATGAACCAGAAGATATTAGACTTCATTATTTTTCAGCTTCTAGTTATATTAAACATGAAAGATTAAGTAATGATGAAAGTCATTCTGATTATAATATATGTGTATGTGGAAAAAAATTTTGTAGCAAACTAGGACAGGATATAAAATATCGAAATGGTGCAAAAAAAGTTAATAACAATGATGGTAAATTAGTTGAAATAATGATATGCGATATTAAATCATATGAAATTGCAATGAATTATATGTGTCAATTCAATAAAAAAGAAGATATGTTATTATTTTGGGATGAACCCACTATTACTTTAGATTATCAAGAACATGAATGTCATTCATATATACAAAAATTATGGAAACAAAATATTATTCCCAATGTTATTTTGTCATCTGCAACATTACCTAAACAAAATGAGATTACTACAACAATACAATCATTTTTAAATAAATTCGAAAATTCAAAAATATATCAAGTAAATAGTTCTGAATGTAAAAAAACTATTCAAATTTCTAATACTAAAGGTAATGTAATCTTACCTCATTTACAATATAATGATTTTAACTTATTAAAATCATCTGTTGAATATTGTTTAAATAATAAAACATTATATAGATATCTAGACTTTGATAATATTTGTAAATTTGTTGTTTATATAAATCATGATGAGGATAAATACATAAACGAACAATTAAAAATTAATAATTATTTCAAAACAATATATTCTATAGATATGGAAAATGTTAAAGAATATTATTTAAAATTATTAAATAGTTTTGATGAAAGCACGTGGACTTATATTTGTGATAAATATTGTAAAGAATATGTCAAAGGTATTATTCAAAATAAATATCATGAAAATATTAGTAATGGTATGAATATTACTACATGCGATGCATTTACATTGACTGATGGACCTACTATTTATATTGCAGAAGATGTTGACAAAATTGCTAAATTTTGTATTCAACAATCAAAAATACCACAGGAAGTAACATCTCAGATCAATAATAATATTATATTTAATAATAAAATTAATGATGAAATCAATAAAATTCAACAAACTATTGATGCTATAGAACAAAAGGATATTGATGCAGGTAATGAAAAAAAATTAGAGAGAGAAATTAAAGATCCAAAACATAAGGAATGTAAAAAACGTATCAATGAATTAAATTCATTATATAAAGAAATTACAATAGATTCTATATATATTCCTAATTCATTAAAACATATTACAAAATGGTATGATAATAGTATTAAAAATGCATTTACATCTACTGTAAGTAATATAGATAGTCATCGTATTATGCAATTATCTAATATTGATGATATTTGGAAGGTATTGCTATTAATTGGTATTGGTTTATTTTCGAAAAATATGCCAATAGAATATACTGAAATTGTAAAAGAATTTGCTGATAATCAAAAATTATATTTAATTATAGCCAACGGTGATTACATATATGGTACTAATTATCAATTTTGTCATAGTTATATTGGTAAGGATTTAACAAATATTACGCAAGAAAAAATTATACAATCTTTTGGACGTGTAGGAAGAAATAAACTTCAACAGACCTATTCCATTCGCTTAAGAAGTGATGATTTTATAGATAAAATACTTTTACCTGAAAATGATAAAATAGAAGTACGCAATATGAATAATTTATTTCAATAATTATTATCTTACAATATAATATAATGGATAATATATTATCAGATAATGATATTTATTTTATGACTAAATATGGTTCAGCATTGTTTGTTTTTATATTAATAATATCGGGTAATTATATAGGACAATTGTTACCATGTAGAGTACAAAATTTTTTAACTAAAAATATGATATTTAAACATTTATTAGGTTTTATGACATTATTATTTTTTGTTGCATTAACAATGCCTAGTGTATTTAGACATAATCAATTATTAACAGTTTTTGGATTATATTTATTTTTTGTTATTTTTTCAAAAACATATTATATATTTTGGATAATTAATGTCGTAATATTTGCATTTATATATTTGATTACTTCATATTTTGAAAATAAAACAGATAAATGGAGAGAAAATAACAAAGAATTTGAAAATACCTTTAAAACTGTTAAACGTTTACTAGTATATTTTACTATTGTTACAGTAAGCATAGGATTTTTAATATATTTGGGTAACAAAAAACGCGAATACAAAAAATCATTTACATATTTTAAATTCTTCTTTGGAAAACCTGATTGTTCCGCAAAATCTCCACCTATTGTATCATACACTAAAGAAATAGAGTATGCTATTACGAAATAAAAAACATATACATTGTTAGTTTAATTAAATTAATTAATTAATTAAACCAACTTGAAATATAATTAATAACATTTATTGCAGTTATTAAAAAGGTTCGTTCCACAGGTATTGTAGAATAATTTATATTATATTGTTTTCTTACTTTTATATTGTTTTGAATATTTTTTTCAATGTCATTGTAAACATCATCATCATCATTAATAAATGAATCTGGAATTACATGTTTAAATAATTCATTTTTTTTTGATATTTGATTTATATTGTACTGAAAATTAGGAAAGTCATATATAACATTTGTTTTATATTCATTTACTTCAGGATGAATGAATACAAATTGACCCCACATCTCTTCATCAATTGACATAGTTTATAGAGAGAATTTATTATTTACTTATTTTAATTTAAATATTTATAATTTATAGCGTCAATTTTTTTAAAAGAAAGTTTTTTGTTTTTTTGATTTATATAAATTGTAATGTACGCTAATCGGATTTAAATATTGTGTCATATACAGTAAAAGTATTATTATTAATATATATTTAATATGTGATGAAAGTTTATAATTATTTTTATAAAATAAATACGATATGTATGCAAACATTAGTATAAAAAATACTTGAGACAATATAAATAATAATGTAAATATGAATACGCATAAATGGCCCACATTTTTATTATTATGTAAAAATTGAAAAAATACACTACCATCATTACCATTTGGTTCAAAATAATACTCATAAAAAGGTTTACTATTAAATATTTTCATAATTATATCGATAATATATTGTGGGTATAAATAAACTATAGGAAATCGAGTAAAACATTTAAATGAATAAAAAGGTTCAAAATTTAATTCATTACGTGTTCGATGTATATATGTATTATTATCATATACTGTATTAATTAAATTAACTAATTCAATATTATTAGTACTTTGAATGTAAGCACCTCCACGTGCTAATCTTAATCCAGCTTCAATAATTTTATTATCTCTATATTGAACGTTTACAACACCACTATAACCTATTAAATATGTATTAACCCAATCCGTTATATTTTGAGGCGGTTGATTATCAGGAGAAATATGTTTATAAGATTCTGTATATCCATTTTGTTCTTCTGAATATAAATATGTTATTTGATATACAATATGACCATTTAATAATACATAGTCTGTCATATTTTCTACACCATCTATATACTCAGACCACATCATATCTGGTATATGTTTATATTTTTGTAAATGTGAATATGATGTAATTTTAAAACAATTTTTACTACTAGCACTCTTATGACCCCATCTAGGTTTAATAAATATTGGATAGGTTATATTTGAACTTTCAGTTATATTTTCTATTTTTCCGCACGATAACTCTTGCGATTCAGCAATCCATAATTTATCATATACAAAATTATATTTTGGGTATAAATTGAATGCTCTTTTATCAAACATTGGTAATTTTTTTGTAAATGATTTTTTAAATGGATCGGTATAAGGATTAAAAAAACCCATTAAATCACACCACGAATCATCATATATAATTAATTTTCTATAGAGCTCATCCATATAATTTAGTTCGAAAATAAATTAAATAAAGTATTTTATTTATTTTCTATAATATGCTAAATGCAAAAAGAACATAATTAAGTTAATTAACTTAATTTGAGTAGGCAAGACCACCCATACCACTCATGACACGAAGGACATTGTAGTTAGTGGCATAGACACGTACTTTAGCTGTGGCTGTTGAGGCAACAGTGTTGTTAGAAAGTACAAGTTGAAGAGTTGCGTTATCAATACGAGAGAAGTTGCAACTTCCAGATGGTTGGTGTTCTTCTGGGCGAAGAGCGAATGAGTATACGTTAACACCGGCATCTGGTGAGCGTGTGTGGTGTTGGAAAGGTTGTACGGTATCGAAGTATGAACCTTCACGTTCGGAGAAACGATCTTGTCCGTTAAGTTGTAATTTGGCTACAACTACAGGGTTAGATCCCCAGCAGTGCATGTCAAGAGCTGTTTCGGCAAGAACGAATGTTCCGGCATCAGAAACGCCAGAATCAGAAGTTCCAACAGTAGCAGCTTCAGCTGTTTGGAATTCTCCATCGGCGTTGATGAAAGCATCTGCACCATTTAATGAAGGTGCAGATCCGAATGTTTTGTATGAGTTTGGAAGAGCATCAACGGCATCAGTGTAGTTGAATGGTTGGGCTCCAAGTACTGAGTTAAGAAGATCACCAGCAATGAATGAAGAGCAGTAATCAACGTTAGCATCAGGTTGTACTACCCATACAAGTTCTTTACATGGGTGGTTGAAGTTAAGTTTGATTTTGTTGGATGATGAACCAACTGATTCGTCACCTGTGAATTGTAATTGTTCGATTAAGTATTCGTGAGGGTTTTGTGCCATTCTGCGACGTTCATCAGTATCTAAGAAGATATAATCAACGTATAAAGAAGCAGCAACTAATGAAGCATTGTATGCTGTCATGGCTT
>MDTC01131031.1_pt1 | contig 17144 bp, 16 predicted proteins | sample 811181 | NCBI WGS metagenome assembly MDTC01 (sample SAMN05326644, study PRJNA326480) | marine metagenome | isolation source: seawater | place: Pacific Ocean: North | collected 2011 | reverse complement strand
TTTTAAAGGAGTTGCTGACTTAAAAATAGCTGAGTCTTTTGCATATCCTTAAATAATTCCCGATCCTCTTCTAAGCTTGGGACAATCAACCTATAACTTGCTAACAAATGAGCAATCCTAGGTGAGCTTTTCAAAGGCTTTCTCAAGCTTAAAGCCTGAGCAGCAGTCATCCACTCAATCGCTATGATACTTTTAACATTATCCATTATTTCTGCGCACTGAACTGCAGCGTTGGCACCCATACTCACATGATCTTCTTGTCCATTGCTACTCGGTATACTATCCGAAGAAGCTGGCGTGCACAACTGCTTGTTTTTAGAGACAATAGAAGCTGCTGTGTACTGGGGAATCATCATGCCTGAGTTCAACCCAGGCTTCCGACTTAAATACACCGGTAAGCCTCTATTACCGGATAATAATAAATAAGTTCTTCTTTCACTAATGCTTCCTAATTCGGCTAAGGCAAGTTTTAAAAAATCTAAAACCAATGCCAGGGGTTGACCATGAAAATTACCCGCTGAAATAATCTCGTCTTCATCTGGGAAAACATTTGGATTATCAGTCACACTATTAATCTCGGTAGTAATAACTCGCTTCACATATCCTAAGGTATCCGCACTAGCACCATGCACTTGGGGAATGCACCTAAAAGAATAGGGATCCTGCACCTGACTCTTTTCTTGACCGGCAATTTCACTTCCCTGAAGATTTGCTAAAATAAACGCTGCGGCATCTATTTGACCTTGATGCGGTCTTATTTGATGAACGAGATTATTAAATGGTTCTATTCGACAATCGTAAGCGTCAATTGAAGCTGCTGCTATAGTATTCGCTCGATTGAGTATTTTCTCACTTTCCATCACCAGAAAGGTACCGTAAGCGGACATAAACTGTGTGCCGTTTAGTAAGGCCAAACCCTCTTTAGATTGCAACTTTAAAGGTTGCCACCCAAGACGTTTTTCTAATGATTCACCAGTTATTTTTTCAGCATTATACCATACTTCTCCTTTACCTAAAATGGGCAAACTTAAATGTGCCAAGGGAGCTAAATCACCACTTGCGCCCAAAGATCCTTGTGTATATATAACAGGAATAACATCCGCATTATACATATCTATAAGCCTTTCCACTGTTTTCAGCGCTATTCCAGAATGACCATAGGCCAAGGATTGGATTTTTAGAATTAACATTATCCGTACAATCTCAATAGGAACAATATCTCCCAATCCACAGGCATGAGACTTGACTAAATTTTCTTGCAGTTGATTAATTTCGGTTTTAGAAATTTCAACATCACACAAGGAACCAAAGCCCGTATTTATGCCGTAATACTTCACCCCTTCTTCTTTGATTTTTTCATCCAAGTAATTTCGACATTTAAGTATATTGGCCTTGGCATCATCTGCAAGACTTAACTTGCCGTTGGTGACTAGTAGGCTTGCTATATCAGCTATGCTTATTGGATTGTTGGATATTTCCATAAAGTTTATTTAATGGAATTTAAATAATTAATAAGTGCTTGGATTGACATCTCCTCTTGTTCGCCTGTTTCCATGTTCTTTAACATGAAAGTTTCATTCTTCATTTCATTATCCCCTACTATAGCTACATATGAAATTCCTTTATCGTTAGCATATTTTATTTGTTTCTGAAATTTAGCATTATCTGGATATAACTCAGCTGGAATTCCAGCTGCTCTCAATTTACCCAAGGCTTCAAATGCATAGGACTGATTCGCATCATCATAATGAGCAAACATAACACTAGAGCTTGCATTAAGCGTTTCAGGAAAACGAGCTAATCCTTCCAAAACATCATAAATACGATCTAATCCAAAAGAAATACCTACACCCGTTAAATCCGACTTGCCAAACATCTCCGTTAAGTTGTCATATCGACCACCTCCACCAACACTTCCAATTTCGTATTCATTACTTACCACTTCAAAAATGCATCCCGTATAATAGTCAAGACCACGCGCTAGCGTAACATCAAATTTTGAAGAAGGAATATTAAACTTCTTTACAAACTCTAATTCTTCGATCCCCTGTTGAATCAATTCAGAATGAGGTAAGGCATGGATATCATTTTCACTTACAACTGTTTTAAAGAGGGTCAACTGATCTTGGCTTAATCCAAGCGTTTTAAACTCTTCGAGCACTCTATCTAGGCCAATTTTATCCAATTTATCTAATAGTACAATACCATCCTGTTCCCTGCCAGATAGACCAAGTGCTTGCATCAAACCCATAAGGATTTTTCTATTGTTATATTTTATAGTAACCGCTAATTCCAGCTTTTCAAAAACACTTGAATAGATTTGAATCAATTCCACTTCATTATATAGGCTCTTACTACCTATAATATCCGCGTCACATTGGAAAAATTCTCGATAACGACCTTTTTGTGGTCGATCTGCTCGCCAAACTGGAGCAATATGGTATCGCTTAAATGGAAAGCTAATTTCATTCTGATGCTGCACAACGTATCGAGCAAGCGGCACCGTTAAATCGTATCGCAATCCCTTATCAGCTATTTTAGAAGTTAACTTCCTTGAATCCGCATCGCCTAATTCATTGAAGGTCACCTTTTTTAAGTAATCTCCTGAATTTAGTACTTTAAACAAAAGCTTATCCCCTTCATCTCCATACTTACCCGCAAGCGTATTTAGATTCTCCATTACCGGAGTTTCTATAGCTTGAAAACCAAATAATTCAAAAGATTCCTTAATCGTTTGAATGATGTAATGTCTTTTGCGCACGTCCGCTGGCAAAAAATCTCTCATTCCTTTTGGTAAAGCTGGTTTTATTTTCATAGTTTCCATTTGGTTTCATTATTTCCCGATTCAGAATGATATTATACCGTTTCAGAGAAAATATGTTCAACAATAGTAATTGTAAGTATAAATTAGGTGTATCAATAATTCATATTGTTGGTTTGGTTTGGAAAAAGCCCTGCTTCGGTAGGGCTTTTAATTTTTAACACCATACAAATATACACTTCCTAAAATTCTACAAGAAATAGTCCTCTTTTTTTTAAATAATCAAACAGAAGATGTAATCAGCTTATTCCTGAAAAATTAGTTCTTAAGTTTTCTTATTTTAGAGTTTCATGAATGTACTCATCGTTTCTGTTTCAAAAAAATCAGCACAACTGCTTAGTAAAACTATTCAGCGTCTCAGTCAGCAACCCGATAATATAGATATTGTAGTGGGGCGGGACGATTTTTTAAACTACCTAAACAATAATGAAGACCCTGAGTTAATTTTTAATGTTTGTGGTGATGAAGTGGAAGATTTATTTTCTATATACTCAAAAAAGCAAGTTTCCTCTGCATTAGTATTTTTTGCAAGAAATGATCGACACATGGCTAGCTCCTTCTTATTTAATACCTTATACTTTTATACAGCGGAAGCATCTATTGAAGATGTCAAATTTTGTTTTGATAAATACAGCACTTATTTCAAAGAAAAAAGTGAAGTCAGCTATGTCAAAGATCTGCAAAAATTAACCCATCTTTTAGCGGAGAAAGATAAGGAATATAAGAAACGATTTATGGTTAAGATTGGGAATGTTATCCGATCTGTAAATGTGCAAGATATTGCCTATTTCTTTTCTCATGAACGTATTAACTACTTGGTTAAGTTTAATGGAAAAAAGTTTCCTATCGATAACAGTTTAGATGAAGTAGAAGAGCTTTTGGATCCTGAGGTTTTTTTTAGAGCCAATAGACAATTCATAATAAATATTGATTCCATAGCAGAGATTCATCCTTATTTTAAAGGTAGAGTAAAACTTAATTTAGAACCTAATCAAGCAAGTGAACTTGTAATAAGTGCTGAAAAATCAAGAAGTTTTAAAGATTGGCTAGATGAATGATTGTTCTACTTAAGAGACCTTTGCCATAAGACGTTTACCCCATACTATTCTATTAATCTCTTTCTTTCTTTTTTCTAAAGTCATGCTAAAATATCCCATGGGGTGCCTCAGCGGTAAGCCCGTTCAATCAAGAATAATATTTGGGAAAATGGTATGAAATAGCAAGAATGGATTTTAAATTTGAAAAATGACTATTTGAAATAAGCTAAGGCCCCAGGCTTCAAAACCGATGAATTAATCTGGGTAGAGCACAATGAATAAGTTGATGATTAATTGGCTATTTATTATTCCACAATAAACCATGGATTTAACAAATCCTCCCGATTATAGCTAAGGGCTTCCTTGGTCTCATAAACTAGCACATTCTTCCCCGCTTCTAAGCAAACTGCATGAGCGGCTCCGGTATCCCACTCCATCGTTGGAGCTAAACGTGGGTATACATGCGCTTTACCTTCAGCAACCAAACAAAACTTAAGAGAGCTGCCTGAAGAAAGAAATTCGACTTGCTTTCCTTTTGCTTTTAAATCATCCACAAAGTCAATCACTTCTTGACTAAGATGAGAGCGACTAGCTACCACAATGATTTCATCCAACTCACTGTAATGTGTTCGGTTTTCTATTTGCCTAGGCACTCCATTGTTTTCAATAACAAATGCACCTTGATTTTTTTCTGCATAATAGGTTTTGTTTTGCACAGGAACATGGACCACACCAAGGATAGGCTCACCCTTATGAATCAAAGCAATATTGACTGTAAATTCTCCGTTCTTCTTGATAAACTCTTTGGTCCCATCCAATGGATCAATCAACCAACAGTATTCCCAATCTTTTCTCTCGAAATAATCATTTTGCTTTACTTCTTCAGAAATATAAGGTATATCTGGATAGTTAGCGATTAGCTTTTCCAAAATAATCGCATTAGCTGCTTGGTCAGCCTCAGTTAAAGGAGATTCATCTTTTTTAGTGTATACTTCAAAATCCTTTTGATATATCTCTAAAATAGCATCTCCAGCCTCTCTGGCAATATTGATTATCTTCTTAATTTCAACTTTCATATTCTTTTAAAATTTTGATACACTGCTTAAGGCTATCTCTCCAATAAGGTATTTCGATACCAAATTGTTCCTTAATCTTCGTTTTATCTAATACACTATAATTCGGACGCTTGGCAGCAGTGGGGAAAGCCAAATCGGGTATCGGTTTCACCACGCAGTCTTTTTTTCCATATTCCATAATACTGCAAGCAAAGTCATACCATGAGGCAACTCCTTCATTGCTCATATGATAAACACCGTTTTTTTTCTTATAATTTTTATCTAAACAAATGGTGACTATTACTCGAGCTAAATCATAAGCATAAGTAGGGGTTCCTATTTGGTTATTGACCACATTTAACTGTTCCCGTTCACTGCCCAATCGCAACATTGTTTTCACAAAATTGTTGCCGTAAGGTGAGTATAACCAGGACGTACGAAGCACAATACCTTTGGTCACTGATGCTTCCCCTTTTAACTTAGCTCGACCATAGGCCTGCAAAGGATTGGTATTATCTGATTCAGTCCAAGGACTGCATTTAGTGCCGTCAAACACAAAATCAGTAGATATATGAATAAAAAAAGCATCTTGCTTCCTACATAGGTCAGCTAGCTTCTCAACTACTAAATAATTGAGTCTGTCATTAAGTTCTAACTCTACTTCAGCCTTATCCACAGCGGTGTATGCGGCGCAGTTGATAACAAAATCAAAGGAATTATTGGAAAAATACTCCACTACCTTGTCGGTATTAAGAAGATCCAATTCTTTAATGGTTAGCAAGGTACAATGAAACCTAGCATCGCCACTCAGTGCCATAGATATTTCCGTTCCTAACTGACCATCCGCTCCAATTAAACATAATTTTTTCATTCCTCACAAAGTTAAAAAAACAGATTAGCTATAAACTGCCTAATTTTTAATCGCAATACTTATTTATCGCTTTATTTGCATCAATAAATCCATTTTCTGAAGCACTTAAAAAATCCATGCAAGCACCATAAATTTCTGCTTGATACATTTTAGCCATTCCTCTGTGGTAGTATATGCTTGGATCTTCTGTTTCATACTCCAATAGTTCGTTAAAATCACGAACCGCTTCATTATAATTACCCAAATTTAAATGGGCCAATCCCCTTCCCTTCAGAGCAGGGTAAAAGTACTTGTTTATTGTTAGAATAGTATTGTAATCAGTTAAAGCTGATCGGTATTTGTTCATTCCAACGTAAAGCGCAGATCGACCTGAATAAGCCAAAATATAAGCAGAATCAATTCGTATAGCCTCAGTCATCTCTTCGATGGCTTGCTCTTTCTTATTTAAGTAAATTAAGCAATTACCCATATTGTAATGCAGTTGCGGAATTTGATTATCCGTCAAATTGGCATTCCTGTAGCTATTATAGGCTTTGTCGTAATAGCCGAAACTCGCATAAACATCTGCTTTCAGCATATATGCCTCTGTGAAATTAGGGTTCAGAGATATACTTTTATCTGCATATTCCACTGCCTTTTTATAATTTTTTTTATCAATTTCAAACATGGCTCTACTTAGGAAAAATCGACTTTTCTCCATCCTAATGGCATCCACATCATCACCCATTTTTAATTTCTTACGTTTTTTAGAGGATTTGATTTCTACCTGATCTACCCGAACCGTAGTCATGTCTTCCAAATTATCCTGCATTTCAAATATCTCCTTTGCCAAAGCCAATTGCTGTTTTTTATATTTTTTTGAGGTGGTATCCTTTGCAGATTCAAAGTTTACATCAAAAATTAATACATCATCTTCCTTTTCTTCATTTTTTTTCACAGCTCTTAATCGCTTCTCCTCTAACAGTCTATTTTTCTTTGCTATGGCATCTTCCTTAGCTTTTTTCATAGCAGCCAATTCTTTTTCTTGAGAAGTCATATTTTCCTCCAAAGCTTTCTTTCTTTTTTCGTCCGCCTCTGCTTTCTTTTTTTTCTCTTCCAGTTTCAATTGAGCTATACTTTCTTCTTCTTTCAGTTTCTCCGCTATCTCCTCCTTTAGTCTAATTATAGCTGCAGTGTCCTCCTTTTCCACAGCCATCTTAGGTAATTTCTTCTCTTCCCCCTCAGCCTCTTTTAATTGTTTATTTGCAGCTAAATCATATTGCTTTTGCAATTCCTCCGCGGCCTTTTTTTCTGCTTTTTCCCTTTTCTCCAATTCCCTAGCTTCATTCTCTGCTATCTGTTTAGCAAGTGCCTCCTCTTCTGCAAGAATCTCATTCTGCTTGATGATTTCTAGGGGATCTACTACTACTTTTTGCAACTCAAGATCAAAGACGAATTGACGTTTGAGCATATTCCCTTGTTTGTCATACTTCTTTTTATATTTCCGCAGGACCAATTCCTTGGTTTCAGATAACTTTAAACTCAATCTCCCTATCTTCCTTAGCACCTGCTCTTGAGCGCTTTCGAGAGAATCATCGTACAATTTCCTTTGTCTTGCCAAGTCAAGAAATGTTTGTAAAGTAGAAGTAAATGATTCGCTTACATTTGCACGTTCTTCATCTATACTATCGATTTTTGCTAGGAAATATTTTTGCTGCTCAATACCCTTTGCCTCTTCATGTCCAATAGCATAAGTCAAGCGATTAACTTCCAACTCTTCCTCTCTCAAATCATAATAATCTTTAATTATAAGGATTTGACCATAGCTAATAAGTATAGACGGCAGCTGATTCCAAGTTACTATAGAATCAATCTTGGTATTGTAAAGCATGGATATCTTATATAAGGTTTCCTTTTCGGCTACTTGATGTTCAATAATACTAAATTGCGCATTGGTCTGAATCAATGAACAGCTTAATATTAATGTCAAGAAAAAAGGAATGAGGCAATACTTAGAGCAAAACCATTTTAACAACTGCATCTTCGCCAACTTCTTTATTTATTTTTACAATAATTTGCTCTTGCAAATACAACAACTCATTTTTTAAGGCCGCCTGATTAACTTGCACAAAAAGAACTCTATTTTTCACAAAAATCTTCTCGGTGTACCTGTTTATTAAGTCGCCCATCAAGGGTTGCCATAAATTTACAACTCTGGCCTCAAGTAAAGGTTTTTTTAACTTTTTTTGTTGGCTAAAGTCTCCCAACAAATCCCCTATAGATTTCATATTATTACTCATTATTCAATATCTATTATTTGAATAGGCGCGCTGCTTATGTTTTGAAACATATCTTTATCGGTATGACTTATAAAAACCTGTCCTTGTTGATTTATCAAAAAGTTCATTAGGTTTTGACTCCGTTTCATATCGAGTTTATCAAATATATCGTCAATAATAAATAAAGGTACTTTATTTAACTGAGCTTTTAAAAAATTAAACTGTGCCAACTTTAAGGCCAATAGCACAGTCTTTTGTTGACCTTGTGAGCCGAAATCTTTTAGCGATTCACCACTCATTTCAAATTTAACATCATCCCGATGAATCCCTTTTGTAGTTCGCCTCAGAATGATGTCCCGCTTCAGAGTTTCATCCAGCAATTGATTCAAGGGTTTTTCTGCCAGATGACTCGTATAACTTAAAGTAAACCCTTCATCTTTAGCAGATAAGGCAATAAAACTTTCTTTAAAAAACGATTGGATATTTTCTAGAAATTGATTTCGTGAATGATAAATAAATGCCCCATTCTTGTGCAAAGAATCATTGTATATAGATAACAGGTTTTTATCAAGCCCTTTTTCTTCGGCCTGTTTCAATAGCGCATTCCGCTGTTTTAAGCTCGTATTATATTGCAGAAGCGCATTCAAATAATCACGACTAAGCTGAGATAAGGTTTGATCTATAAATTTTCGACGTTCTTCAGCGCTCCCGGTAATAAGAACATGGTCGTTAGGAGACACTACTACAACTGGAAAGATCCCCAAATGATTAGCATTTTTTGTATGCTGAATGCCGTCTAAGACAATTTTTTTTCTCTTACTCAATTCAGCAGTAACGACCAATTCTTTATGCTCACTTTGATTCATGTATATCTCTAAGCGAAAAAAGCTTTCCCCTTGCTTAATACAGTATTTATCTGAAGAGCTAAAAAAACTTTTCCCAATACACAACATATATATGGCATCAAGAATGTTCGTTTTTCCAACCCCATTTAATCCAATGAAAGCACAAGTATCTTCATTGAAGGAAAATACTTTTTTTTCATGATTCTTGTAATTAGTAATATGAAGTTTGCGAATAAACATTAATTTCGAGGATTCAAACCAAATTAAACAAAATGTCAAAGACAAAAATAACAAAAGAAACTTACCTCAAGTGGTATGAGTTGATGGTTCGTATGCGAAAATTTGAAGAACGCGCAGGAATGTTATACGGTCAACAGAAAATTAGAGGGTTTTGTCACTTGTACATTGGGCAGGAAGCCGTTGGAGCGGGTATCGCATCTGCGACAAGGCAGGAAGACCCGGTAATAACTGCATACAGAGACCATGCACTTGCTATAGGGAAAGGTATGAGCGCCAGAGAATGCATGGCTGAGTTGATGGGCAAAGTAACCGGTTGCAGCAAAGGGAAAGGTGGGTCGATGCACTTTTTCAGTAAAGAAAAATATTTTTTTGGTGGACATGGAATTGTAGGAGCTCAAATTGGTTTAGGCGCAGGACTTGCCTTTGCTGAAAAATATAAAGAAACGGACAATGTGGTTTTGGCTATGTTTGGTGATGGTGCAGTTTGGCAAGGTATCTTACATGAAACCATGAATATGAGTAAACTATGGAATTTACCTGTCATTTTTATTTGTGAAAATAATGGATATGCAATGGGGACCTCTGTCAAAAGGAGTGCAGCCTCTAAGGATATCTACAAGCTAGGTGAAGCATTTGATATACCTAGTATGCCTGTTGATGGCATGGACCCAGCAGCTGTTCATGATGCCATTAGCGATGCGACAGAGCTATGTAGAAGTGGAAACGGACCGGTATTCCTTGAGATTAGAACCTACCGGTATAAAGGTCATTCGATGAGTGATCCGCAGAAATATAGAACAAAAGATGAGGTTGAATCATACAAAGAAAAAGACCCTATTCAGATAGTTTTAAAGAAAATTCAAGACAATAAATGGGCAAGTGAACAGCAAATCAAAGAAATTAATACAAAAGTGAAAGAAGAAATTGATGATTGTGTTACCTTTGCCGAGAAATCACCGTATCCAGATGAAAGTGCGGTGTATGAAGATATTTATGTACAGAAGGACTATCCTTTTTTAACTGATTAAAAATTAAATCTAAAATGGCCGCAGAAAAAAACCTAAATGCACCAAGCGAATTATCTCAACTTGATAAGATGCAAAACTGGTATGAAGAAAATGGAAGAATAATTAATGCTGCTGTTCTCTCTATTCTAACAATAATTTTGTTATTGATTGCTTATACCAACATATACAAACCCAAACAAGAAGCTTTAGCACAAGATGCTATTTTTAAAGCGCAATACTGGTTTGAGCAAGACTCAATTGCAAAATCACTCAATGATCCAGGGAACGGATTTCTTGAGATAGCTAATAACTTTGGGAATACCAAAGCAGGTAACCTTGCTAAATATTATGCAGGTCTATCATATTTTCAATTGGGCGATTATCCAAATGCCGAAAAATATCTCGCGAAGTTTAATGTGAAGAATGATGAAGTATTAGGCGGATTAGCTCTAGGTACTTTAGCTGATGCTCAAATGGAAAACGCGAATCGAGATGCAGCACTTAAAAACTATAAGAAAGCTGCCAACTTTTCAGATAATGAAGCGTCAAGCCCATTCTTGCTATTAAAAGCGGGCTTAGCATATGATTATGCTGGAAAAAGTGAAGATGCTATTAAATTTTTAAAGACTCTAGAAGATAAGTATCCAAATTCTTCTGAGGCAAGTGATGCTGCGAAATATTTAGCCAAGATAGAGGCATCCATATAATAGATAAACCTATATCAGCGATGCCATCTACCAAGAGTGGATGGCATCGCTATTTTATTTAATATCTTTGACAAATAAATCGTCGTAGTGTATCAAAATAAAAAAGTAATTGTTGTAATGCCTGCCTTCAACGCAGCGCTAACTCTAGAAAAAACAGTTCATGAAATCCCAGAATGGGTAGATGAGGTGATCTTAACGGATGATGCGAGTGCAGACAATACTATAGCTGTTGCTCAAAAACTAGGGATACAGCATATTCTTAAGCACGATCAAAATAAAGGCTATGGCGGCAACCAAAAAACCTGTTATAACAAAGCCTTAACGCTCGAAGGAGATATCATTATCATGTTGCATCCAGACTATCAATACACACCTAAGCTTATACCTAGCATGGTCAACTTAATTGCACAAGACCTTTACCCTGTGGTTTTGGGGAGTCGTATTTTAGGTAAAGGAGCGCTTCGTGGCGGAATGCCATGTTATAAGTATATAGCGAATAGACTACTTACCTTTATCCAAAACTTATTAATAGGTCAAAAATTAAGTGAATATCATACCGGATATAGAGCATTCAGTAAAGATGCACTTAAAGCAATCAACTTCAATGACAATTCGGATGACTTCATTTTCGACAACCAAATGCTTGCACAGCTGGTATACAAAGATTTTGAAATAGCAGAAGTAACGTGTCCAACCAAATACTTTGAAGAGGCCAGCTCTATAAACTTTAAGCGAAGTGCTGTTTATGGTTTGGGCTGTATGCTAGTCTCCATAAAGTTTAGATTAAACAAATGGGGTATCATAAAACTAGCGATGTTTAAGTAAGTACTAGTCTTGCTCTATTTCTTCGTGTTTGAATAACTCATCATCTTCAGCCCTATAAGGCAGCATATTCAAAACATGTTCTATGGCTTCAATACGTGCATTTGTTTTCCGATTAGCTCTAATTATTTTCCATGGGGCAATCTCCGTATCCGTTCTATTAAACATTTTTTGTTTATAGCTTGTATACTCATCCCAAAGTTCTAATGCACGTCGATCGACAGCACTATACTTCCACTTTTTTAAAGGGCTTTCTATAATATCCGTAAACCTCTCAGCTTGCTCATCTTTAGAGATAGAGAAGTAAAGTTTGATTAATCTCACACCCGAATCAACAATAAGCCGTTCCACATCGTTTACCTGATTCATAAAAACCTCGTACTCTATATCTGAACAAAAACCATTTACGGGTTCTACCACCGCTCGGTTATACCAGCTCCTATCAAAAAATAAAATTTCTCCAGCTTTTGGAAGTAATGATATGTAGCGCTGAAAATACCATTGAGTTTTTTCAATCTCATCTGGCTTAGTCAATGCTACGACGCGATATTCTCGCGGGTTTAAACACTCAGTCATCCTTCTTATAGCGCCACCTTTTCCTGCAGCATCGCGACCTTCGAAAAGAATAACTACTTTTTCATTATGTTCAGAAACCCATCTTTGAAGTTTAATTAACTCAACTTGTAATTCGGCTAACCGCGCTTCATACTTTACATACCTCAAAGTTTTGTCGAGATTCAAGTCCTCATTAGATAAAATATGTAACAAGCCTTTTTTACTATTTAGATTTTTAAAATCTTTTAAGCTAAATTCTTTCATACTATTTATTTAAGAGTCAATTTGCTTTAAGGTTCTGAAATAACGATGAACTATATTTGGGTCAGCTAAGAGATCTGTGGCTGAGTTTTCTTTTCCCAAATATTCAAACCTAGACAGCACAAAACGCATACTTTCCAATCTTGCTTTTTTCTTATTGTCCGATTTAACAATAATCCATGGACAAAAAGAAGTGTGAGTTCTGCTAAACATTTGTTCTTTAAAATAAGTATATCTATCCCAAAAAACTTGCCCTTTTTTATCAACTGAACTATATTTCCATCTTTTTAGCGGGTTGGTAAGTCGAGAACCAAATCTTTTTAATTGTTCTTCTTTAGAAACAGAGAACCAAATCTTGATAACATGGACATTCTCTTCATAAAGCATATGCTCAAAATCAGGCACTTGAGCCATGAAAGTTTCATATTGCTCAGGTGTGCAGAAATCCATTATTGGTTCAACAACTGCTCGATTATACCAACTTCTATCAAAGAAAACAATTTCTCCAGGATTAGGCAGGTGCTTGATATAACGACGAAAAAACCACTGGCCTTTTTCTATTTCCGTTGGCTTATCCAGGCTAACTACGCGCATGAATCGAGGATTAAGGTGTTCAATAAACCTACGAATAGCGCCCCCTTTGCCTGAGGCATCCCGACCTTCAAATATGATAGCAATCTTTTTGTTCTTTTCAGTTACCCATTTCTGCAGATTCACCAATTGGGTTTGTAACTCTTTTAGCTCTTGATTATATTTATAATTATCAAGCACTTTTTTGAACAATAAATTTTTGGACTTATTTTCCTTGATGTAATTTAATACATCATCACTCGACTTAGCATTAAGCAAGACTTCTCTGGGTACTAGTTTTTTTTCATCTTCCATTAGTATACTAAGATAAAGGAATACCTGTTAATCAGAGTTAAGAAATTATTGTCAAACTTAAAATAATAATAAACGAAATGAAATTTTGGGTGATTTTACTTAGATACTTCCTGTTCTGCCTCCATCAATCGGCGTGCTTGTTCCGGTAATATAAGCTGCAGCAGGACTGGCTAAAAATGCCACAAATGCAGCAATTTCTTGAGGCTTCGCAAATCGCTTCAATGGGATAATACTTTTCATTTGCTCCTCAACCTGTTTTTCTTGCTTCTCTAATTTTTTTGCCTTATTTTGAATAATGGAATCAAGTCTTCCGGTTGCAGTAGCGCCTGGTAGCACATTATTGACAGTAATACCATCCGCACCAAGTTCGTTAGCCATGGTTTTTGCCCAGCTAGCTACAGAACCTCTAATCGTGTTACTTACCCCTAGACCGTTAAGTGGAATTTTAACTGAAGTAGAAATAATATTAATAATCCGCCCATATTTGCGTTCTTGCATACCCGGAATGAAAAGTTGCGCGAGTAGATGATTAGCTAACAAATGATTGTTAAATGCTTGTTTAAATTCATTTAAGTCTGCATTTTTGATTGGTCCACCTGCAGGACCTCCGGTGTTGTTGACCAAAATACCATAAGCACCATTTTTGCGAATCAAATTTTCAACTTTAACTTGTAAGTCATCCAGATGAGCATAGTCCACAACTATAAAATCATGCACTTGCCCCTTAGACTGATCCAATTCAAGTAATGCACCTTTAAGATCATCTTCAGATCTAGAGGCAATGGTAACATGCGCACCTAGTAAGGCCAATTCCTTCGCACTTGCTAATCCAATCCCTTTGCTCCCGCCCCCAACGTAAGCTCGTTTACCTAATAAATCTAAATTCATCTAAAATGTTTATTTTGTGAGTAAATTATAACTGAATGTCAATTCAAATCAAAAGTAATAAATTTCTACAAACACTTGGGCCAGGAATACTCTTTGCTAGCACAGCCATTGGTGTATCCCATCTTGTACAAAGTACTAAAGCTGGCGCCAATTACGGCTTTACATTAATCCTCTTTATTCTTGCAGCCAACATCTTCAAATTTCCATTTTTTGAATTTGGTTCAAGATATGCCTCCGCTACAGGAACAAGTTTGCTCGATGGTTATCGAAAAATGCATTGGGGCATATTACTCTTATATCTATTGATTACCCTTAGTTCCATGTTCTTTGTTTGTGCAGCTGTTTCTTTTGTAGCAGCAGGATTTTTTGAAAATTTATTGGGAATTCAAAGTCCTCCGCATTTATTTTATCTCAGTAGTTTTCTACTTATAATAGTTTGCTTTGGTATTTTAAGCACTGGAAAATACCACACCTTAGATGGAATAATTAAAGTAATTGCAGTGTGTTTATTAATCACTACATTAATTGCTTTTGGTTTGAGCTTGTGGAAAGGACCTACCAATCCTGATACGAAGTTCATTCAGTTTAACTTAATCAATCAGCACTCTTTTCCCTTTATTATAGCGCTGATGGGTTGGATGCCAACTGCTGTTGACCTTTCTACTTGGAATAGTTTGTGGACCTTAGAAAGAATAAAGGATAGTGGATACAAACCCAGTTTAAAAGAAACTTTAAGAGAGTTCAATCTTGGATATTGGATTTCTGCTGGCTTGTCTATTTGCTTTGTCACTTTAGGGGCCTTTTTAGTTTTTAGCTCAGGGGAATCTATGCCTGCAGATAACATATCATTTACTGGGAAAGTGATAAGCCTTTTCACCTTATCTTTTGGGAATTGGAGTTTTTATTTGATTGCCATCGCATCCTTTGCTATTATGTTTGGTACAACCATCGGAGTTCTTGATGGATACGCCCGAACCTTGAGTAGAATCATGGAACTCTTCAAAGGAGAAGAAGAAAGTCCCCAAATGTATACGCGCTGGTTAGCTGTAACTGGTATAGGAAGTATGTTGGTTATCTATTTCTTTAATAACAACTTCAGTGCTTTAATTAATTTTGCAACAACCCTTTCCTTTCTAATAGCTCCCTTAATTGCCGTAATTAACTTCAAGCTTGTGACAGGAAATGACTTAAAAACTGAGGACCAGCCAAAAAATGGAATGAGAATTTTAAGTTATTTAGGCATTATTCTATTGACTGCCTTTAGTATTTTTTATATTTACCATCAAATTATACTCAAATGATGATTGCACCACCGTTCAACCTAAATAAATGGATAGAGGAAAATAGAGATCTTTTAAAACCTCCAATAGGCAATAAAAACCTCTATAAGGAGGCTGGTGACTATATCGTTATGATTGTTGGCGGCCCTAATGCTCGTAAAGACTATCATTACAATGAGACTGAAGAGTTGTTTTATCAATTAGAAGGAGATATTCTTGTTAAAATACAAGTCGATGGTAAATCGGTAGATGTGCCTATAAAGCAAGGAGAGATGTTTCTGCTTCCCGCTAAAATACCACATTCGCCCATTCGTCCGGAAGGAAGTGTCGGATTAGTCATTGAGGTAAAGAGAACAGAGCACCTGACAGATGGGTTGTTATGGTTTTGCGATAAATGTAACAACAAGCTTCATGAATCTTATTTTCAACTAAGAAATATAGAACAAGACTTCCAAAGCAGGTTTAATACATTCTATTCTTCTGAAGAAATGCGCACTTGCTCCAAATGCTCCAATATTATGGAAATCGATAAGCGATTCGTTTAGTCATTAATTTAATTCAAAGAGAAAGATTATGCATTTTGAAGACAGTCTATCATTTGCGCAAGCCATTGATAAACAAGATCCCTTAAAAGAATACCGCAGCAAATTCTATATCCCGCAACACCTAGGAAAGGACTGTATATACTTTTGTGGCAATTCCTTAGGATTGCAAGCTAAATCGGTGGAAAAATACATACAACAAGAATTAGACGATTGGAAAAAATTTGGAGTTGAAGGTCATTTTGATGGTAAAAATCCATGGATGCACTATCATCATTTTGTAGAAAAACAAGCTGCAAAAATTGTAGGTGCCTCGAAAGAAGAAGTGGTTGTAATGAATACGCTCTCTGTAAATCTAAACCTGCTAATGGTTTCTTTTTATAGACCCTCTAAGACTAGATTTAAGATAATGATTGAAGCAGATGCCTTTCCATCCGATCATTATGCAGTGCAACAGCAAGCTAAATTTCATGGTTTCGAACCCGATGAAGCGATTGTTCAGATATATCCTAGAGAAGGAGAATATACTCTTCAAACAGAAGATATTATTGCTGAAATAAACAAACATGGGGATACTTTAGCCCTAGTTATGCTAGGAGGAGTTAATTATTATACGGGTCAATTTTTTGATTTAGGCAGTATCACCTCTGCTGGACATGCAGTGGGCGCGCAAGTTGGATTTGATTTAGCACATGCTGCTGGTAATGTATTGTTGGAGTTAAACAAATGGAATGTGGATTTTGCAACATGGTGTTCGTATAAGTACTTAAATTCCGGTCCTGGAGGAGTTAGTGGCGTATTTATCCATGAAAAGCATCATAAAGATCACAATATCCCTCGATTTGCTGGATGGTGGGGGCATGATGAAAAAACTCGTTTTAAAATGGATAAGAATTTTGTTCCCATGCAGAACGCTTCGGGATGGCAAATGAGTAATGCGCAGATTCTACCTATGGCAGCACATTGGGCGAGTTTAGAGATTTTTGACAAGGCTGGTATGCCTAAGCTAAGAGAGAAAAGTGTAAAACTGACTGCATATTTGGAATTTCTTCTTGTAAATAATCCATTTG
>MDTC01008698.1_pt1 | contig 17145 bp, 13 predicted proteins | sample 811181 | NCBI WGS metagenome assembly MDTC01 (sample SAMN05326644, study PRJNA326480) | marine metagenome | isolation source: seawater | place: Pacific Ocean: North | collected 2011 | reverse complement strand
TTTTGAAAATACAGCAGAAAATTATGGGGTTTTCAGCACAGATTTCACTCTTGCAGCCTGCCGTTTAAACCGTCCGTCTTAACAGTACTTTGGCGGGGTTTAGGAGGGTTGTTGGCAGGCCGGATCGAGTAGCGTTGTTGATTGTCTTTTAGTGTGTGTAACTTTTCGAATTAGGATGGTGTTGTATTCTGGCGTCGGGTTTGGGTGTGGGATAGGGTTAGGTTTTATTCGATCTGGTCTGTGGTTCCGGCTGACTGAGTTGGACGAGTTTATGACGGTATGTTCCTGCAATGACATTTTCTCGAGAGTCAGATTTTGTTTTGAACCTTCGTTTGGTTTCGATTTCGGGTGCGATATTCCTTGTGATGGCGTTGCTGTTTTCTGGATGCGGGATCGGAGATTCTGAGTCTGATTCGGAAGATGTTGTTTTCAGTGCCGATGCTGGCGGGAATATCGATGTGTACAAGATCGATTCAGGCAGCGGAGAGTCGGTGCGACTGACTGCTTCTGAGGGTGACGATCTGGCTCCGATGTGGTCGCCAAATAAGAAGTTGATCGCGTTTATTTCCGATCGAAACGGTGCCGGTGCGTTGTGGCTGATGGATTCCGATGGGGAGTCAAAGCGCCAGGTATCGGAGCCTTCCAATGATGTTTCGGCTTTTCGGTGGTCGCCTGATTCAGATCGAATCGCTGTTGAGCTCAACGGTGCCGACCGGTCGATCTCGATTCTTGACATCGACACCAAGGAAATGACTCCGCTTACTTCTGCTTCGGAAAACGTGAGGGTCGGTGACTGGTCGCCAGATGGTGAGTGGGTTGTTTATTCGGTCGTCGAGGGACCGGAGAGCGCGATCCGGCGTCGCAATCCGACGGGTGTGGACGAGATTACTTTGTTCGATGGCAGTGGCGTTGCTCCTCGTTGGTCGCACAACGGTCAGTGGGTGGCTTTCAGTCGTCCTGTTGAGGACGGGTCTGTCGAGCTTGTCGTCATGGATAAGGACGGTGGAAATGTCGTGGTTGCAGCCGAGGGGGTGCACGCCGAATCGCACGGCTGGGCACCCGACAGCAAGAAGCTCGTTTACGCGAGAGGTGAATTCAGCGAGGCGGAGATTTACGTTGTCGGTTGGGATGGCAAGGGTGTTGAGAAATTGACTTCGAATCGAGTGGCGGATGGTACCCCGCGGTGGAGTCCGGAAGGGTCGGCGATTTTGTTCCTTTCAGAGGGGGGCGGTTCGTACGATATTTTCAGCATGGATACAGACGGTGGCCATCAGGTCCGGTTGACGTCGGGTGATGAGCTGGTGCTGGATGCAGACTGGTAAGGAGCGTATAGCTCCGGGCGTCACCATCGTGACCTGATGTCGTTGCAATCATCCCTCTCACCGGATTAGCGATGATGTGTTGGATTTGGGATCTAAATCCCGAGCCATAAGACGTCAGGTGAGGGATATCTTGGCCAGATATTTGCGGCCGAAGAAGTAGGCGTAGACGGCTTCGAGGAGGAGGGTGAGTGACCACGCTCCGGCTCCGATCCAGAGTCCGTTGAGGTTGGTGAAGTTGACGGTGACGATGACCCAGATCACCAGAGTGAGTAGTCGCATGGTGTTGATGTAGACGATGGGTCGAGTGTTACGGGTTCGCATGAGGGCGGCGGTGTAGAGCTGTTCTATGACGAGGGCGATCGGAAGGATGGATAGCAGGCGGAAGCCGGTCGATGCGAGTTCTTTCAGGCGTCCTTCGGCTCCCATAATGTCGCCAATTACGAAACTGGTGACTGGTGGAATGTAGGCGATGGTGGCTACTACTGCGAAGGTGACGAGTCCGACGGAGAGGACGAATCGTCGAACCCGGAACGGGTTGTAGTGACTGGCGAAGAGGGCTAAGGACGTGTTCTGGGTGCCGTTGGTGGCTACTGCTATTAGCTGGAATACGTAGTAAGAAAGAGCGACCGCGGCGATTGAAACTTCAGGCTCGGGCGAACGCGCCATGCCGGCGTTGAGGATGGGTTGTGTTCCTGCGGGGAGCATGGCAGCGAAGAGGAGCGGCCAGAAAAACCATGCCATTGCTTTGATCGATATGTCATTGGTGCTAACGACGCCTTCAAACCGACCGATTGGCTTCATTGAGAGGACGGCGAGGGTGATCGCTTCGACGAATGTTCCGGAGATCATGGCGGCCGCGGCGATGCTTGCGCCTTGAACCAGTTCGCTTCTGAATAGACCAAAGGCGACGACTACGACGGTGAGCGCGCCTGCGCAGGTGCCATACCAGGCGAGACGGGGCCGGTTGATCCTGAGGACGGCTCCATAGAAGTGCATTTTTAATACGAGCAGAGCCGGCAAGGGGATGAGCCAGACCAGAGCGTCGGCTGCGTTTTCTTTCAGGTCGCCGGTGACTGAGAAGACGGTATTAAGTAGGAATTCGGTTATGCCTGGGATGACAACTATCAAGGCGATCGCCGTCACGAGGATTAGCCAAAGAACGATGAATTTTCGGAGTTGGTAGAGTGATTTGTCGTTGTCGAAGAAGACGAGCGTGAGTTGCTGGATTCGGAGTTGGGGGAGGCCGACGAACATGGAGATGCCGAGGGCGATGGAGAAGCCGCCGATTGCGGCGTCGGGATTGTCGGTGCGGGTGAGGATCGCCGATAGGAGGAGCGAGAGGATGGGGACGACGGTCATGTTGGCTGCTGTTGGTAGGAGCAGCGATATTGCGTGACGCGCGAGGGGTTTGTTGGCTTGTGGCTTAGGTGGCACGAGAGGATGTTGTTGAGGTTGGGTGATTCTCTCTCACCCTAGTCCTCTCCCGCTGCGAGAGGGGAGAACGGTATGCAGATACTTCGTACTGCATCGATATCCTAAATCAAGTTTAGGATGACGTTTCGTGCCAAAAACCTTTCTTCGTAAGTGCGAATTTTTGTCGTAACATGTGCGGGGAGATGGAGTTCGTATGGGGTTGGATTTGAGTAAGTAGGATTTGGTTTATGGCTGAGCAGGGTAAGCAGGCTGTGCTTCGGTTGACGCAGGCGATGGAGAATTACTTGGTGTCGATCTATGTTGTGTTGGAGCGGGGTAAAAAGGTTAGTAATTCGAACCTTGTAGAACAGCTTCGACGTGTACCGGCGAGTGAGAATCTGGGTACTTCGCTTCCCGCGGTTTCGGGGATGCTTCGTCGGATGGAGAAGGAGTCGCTGATACGTCTGGGCGACAGTCGAAATATCGACCTGACCAGCAAGGGTCGTGACATGGCGGAGTCGATGATTCGGAAGCACCGGTTGGCGGCTCGGATGGTGGTCGATTTGTTGGACGTGCCTTTGCACGAGGTGGATGCCGAAGCGCACATGCTGGAGCATGCTCTTTCGGGCACGTTGGAGAAGCGGATTTCCGAGAGGCTCGGGAATCCTAAGACCGATCCTTTTGGTCAGCCGATTCCGGGTAGTGGCTATCTGGAGCCGCGTGGTGTTGTGACGTTGGACAAGGCACCGACGGGGAGATCGATGGTTGTGGATCGGATTCCCGAGGATGATGCGGAGTTGGTGAAGTACTTACACGAGAGTGGCGTTTTGCCGGGTGTTGAGGTTGTGGTTGTGGACGTTGCGCCGTATCGGGGTGTTGTTACGTTGCAGATCGGCAATGCGAGTGCGGTGCTTGGTTATGGGGTGTGTAGTGAGATTAGGTTGCGAGGAGGGCGTTAGTCGCGCTCGTGATTCCCGTACTGCCCCGGCGCTCGTCGGGCGACACGACGCTTGGCGTTGTTGGCTTTCCTACCGTCCTTATGAGAGCCTCAGGATGATATTTGTTTGTCGTTGTGTGCTATAGACAATGTATTCTGTGGCGCATGTTTTTAGGTTGCAAATCAATTGGATTAAATCATGAAAATCGTTGATGTTGAGTTGGTTGAGTTTCGGTTGCCAACTTTTAGTCATGGGAGTAAGTGGGGTTATGGGGTTGATGGTGCTGAGCACGATGGTGTTCAGACGCTGACGAAGATCGTTACGGATGAGGGTGTTGAGGGGTATGCGACTGGTGGGGTGCATTCATATTTCTACGGCGCTTCGGCTGATGAGATCGAGGGTGTGGTGAAGCCGCTGTTGGTGGGTGAAGATCCACTGGATCGTGGGTTGTTGTGGGAGTGGATGAAGGCGAATCGTCGGTTTTCTGAGGCGTTAGTTGGGAATATCGATTCGGCTTTATGGGATTTAGCAGGAAGAGCCGCCGGTCAGTCGGTTGCGACATTGATGGGTCGGACTCGAACGAAGGCTAGGGCTTATGCGTCGACGGCTCCCAATATCGGTTCGCCCGACGTTTACGCGAAGCTGGCTTTGGAGAGCCGGGATCGCGGCTATACAGCGTTCAAAATTCACGCTTATATCTATGCCGATCCCGAGACTCTAGAGCCGACGCCGGGTAAACCTGCTTCACCGATGGCCGATCTTGAGGTCTGCGAGGCAGTGTTCGATGCGGTTGGCGATTCGATGACGCTGATGCTCGATCCGTGGGGCATCTATTCGCTTCAGGAGTCGTTGATGGTGGGTCGCGAGATCGAGAAGCTAGGTTTCTACTTCTTTGAGCATCCGATGGATGAGCGGGCGGTAGAGCCTTACAGGCGTTTGGCGGGCGAGTTGGATATTCCAATTTGCGGTCCCGAACTGGCGGCCGGGATGCACTATTCTAGGGCTGAGTGGGTAGCGCAGAAGGCTACGGATATTGGTCGGATAGATGTGAACTTTGGGGGGCTTACAGCGTGCCGACGGGCTGTCGATATGTACGAGTCGTTCGGGTTGCCTTGCGAGATGCATGTTGGCGGATTTGGGAACGCAGCGATTTTAGGTTCGACGGCGGAGGAGACGTGCGAGTTTTTCGAGAGGGGATTGCTGTTTCCTTCGGATCATCCGTTAGGGGACTACGACAAGACGCCGCTGTATTTGAAGGCGCCGTGCGATCCGATGGATTCAGATGGGAATGTTTTGTTACCGCAGGGTGATGGGCTTGGGTTTGAGTTCGATTGGGACTATATAAACGACAATATTGTTTAGCGTTGGGGCGTTTGTTTTTGGCTCCTGACTACTGGCGAGACTTGGTTGCGGGGAGGGTGGCATGGAGTCTGGTGTGGTTGGTTGATTGGGGCGGTATTAGTTCCGCGGAGTCTGAGGTTTTCGGTGTTTCGACAATTGAACCCACCCTTTAGCTCCCCCCTTGAAAGGAGGGAGGATCGTTCACTACCTACGCCTCTAGGGGAGCAACGATGTGGATGCCGCATTCTTTGGCTTCGGGGTCGCCTTCCCACCACCAGCGTCCGGCTCGGATGTCTTCGCCGGTTTTGATGGCTCGGGTGCAGGGTGCGCAGCCGAGTGATGGGTAGCCCTGATCGTGGAGTTCGTTGTAGGGGATTTCGTTTTCTTTGACGAATTTCTGAACTTGCTCGAAGGTCCAGTTGGCGAGTGGGTTGATTTTGTAGTTGTTGTGGGCGGCGTCCCATTCGACGATGTCGATCGAGCCGCGGTCCATTCCCTGATCGCGCCTCAGGCCGGTGACCCAGGCGTCGAGCGTTACAAGTGCACGTCCGAGTGGTTCGACTTTACGTACTCCGCAGCAGAATTCCCGATTTTCACGCCCCATGTAAAAAAAGTTGTTGCCTTTTTCTTTGACCATTTCTGCGACGGCGGTCATATCGGGGTAGAAGAACTCGATATCGACGCCGTAGCGGAGTTTGACTTGGTCGAAGAGCGAATAGGTTTCGGTGGGTAGTCGCAGGGTGTCGAGTGTCATCAGGCGTGCGTTTGGATTCACACTCCAATAAATGTGAAAGAGGGCTTGATCTTCGAGTCCGAAGCTAGACATTTGCGCAGAAGTGTTTCCGAAGGTGTCGTTAGTCCATTTGAGGATGTCTTCGGTGATGCCGTTTTCGAGTGTTTTGTTTATTTCGGCGAGTTGAGCGGTTGTGAAGCGGGGTGTTGTGGGCATGGTTGATGGAAAGGGCACTCCGTGATCTTTCGACAAGGCTCGGGATGACGAGAGTTGGATGTATTGATGCATCTAAGGATAAGCGAGATGGGTATTCGACGCTCGAATCATTAAAAGCGATAGACCGAGACGTTTTTGCGACTTAGAATTGTTGACGCACTGACTGGTGCGAACTGATTTCCGAATTGTCGCGTGACGGAGACCCTGATGACGTCGACTATAAATCCCGCAGCCATTAGTGGTGAACGGATCGAAGAACTCCAGCAGATAGCTGGTGACCACATGTTCATGCACGCTGCCCAGACCAATGACTGGCGCGGAAACTTGAAGGTGTATGTCAAGGGAGAGGGAGTCTGGGTTGAGACTGCCGACGGGCATCGCTATCTCGATGCGATGGCAGGTCTGTGGTACAAGTCGGCGGGATACGGTCGGACTGAGATTGCCGATGCAGTTTATGCGCAGATGACGGCGATCGATTCGTCGCCATCAGGTGGCGCGACTCTTCCGCAGATCGAGCTGGCGGGGAAAGTCGCCGAGCTGTACCCGGATCATGGTGCTCGATCGTTCTTTGTGTCGGGCGGTTCGGAAGCTGTTGAAACCGCTGTGAAAATGGCGAAGAAGTACTCGATTTTGAACGGTAAAGCGGGTGCTTTCAAGGTGATTAGCCGGAGGTATTCGTACCACGGTGGCACTGCGATGGCTGTAAGTCTAGGTGGAAACCCGGCTGCCGACCCGATGGGTCCGCTGATGCCGGGCGCGATTCATGTGACTAATTGGGAGTCGTACCGATTGCCTTACGCGGGCGATCCGATTGATGTTGCTATTAAGTGCGCGAACGAGTTCGAAACGGTAATCAAGCACCAGGGTCCTGAGACGGTTGCTGCGATGATCGCCGAACCGGTTTCGGCTGCGTTTGGTATTCAAATTCCGCCTGCCGAGTACTGGCAGCGATTGCGAGAGATTGCCGATCAGTACAACGTGGTCTTGATCGCTGATGAGGTGATAACCGGGTTTGGCCGTACTGGTGAGTGGTTCGCACCAACGAATTGGGGTGTGCAACCGGATATTACGAGTGTTGCGAAGGCGATAACGAGTGGTTACGCACCGTTAGGTGCGGCGATCGCAACGAAGAAGATTGCTGACGCATTTGTTGGCGGTCCGAACGAGACGTTCAAGCATTTGATTACGTTTGGTGGGCATCCGATCGCTGCGGCTGCTGCGCTTGCGAATCTGAAGATTTTCGAACGAGAAGATCTGGTGGGTAATTCGAAACGGATGGGTACGTATCTCTACGAGCAGTTGCAGGGATTGTTCAGTCACAAGAGTGTGGGTGACGTTCGTGGTGGTCTGGGGTTGCTTGCGGCGGTTGAATTGGTCGCAGACAGGGAGAGCAAAAAAGCATTCCCGGCTGAGGCCGGTTTGGCGAAGAAACTACCTAAGATGTTGTTCGACCGAGGTATCGTCAGTTTCCGTGCCGGTGACGTGATTTCGATCTGCCCGCCGTTGTCCATTAATAAGGATCAGGTGGACTTCATTGTGAGTGCTATCGATGGTGCTTTAGATGAACTGGAAAGCGATCTCGGAATTTAGGGGACGTTAACGTTTGTTGACAGGTGGCGTTTACCCTCAAAATTTGGTATCGTGCCGGCACTTCCGACGGTACATTGTTCGTTCCGCCGGGTTTCATTTGTAAATCAAATACGAGTCGTTGAACGTAGATAGCGGGTGATTGCCTTAACTACGCCACGACAAGTACAGGGGACCCAGAATGGCAGAATCCACCGGCACTACAGTTGAAGAGAAGGAAGAAATTTCTACTGAAGCTGTGAGTGTGGACACTGATGGTTTCGGCGCTAGCGCTGCGAGCGACGATGTGGTCCTGGATGTGAAAGATCTCCAGACACAATTCACCACCCGTTGGGGAACGGTGAAGGCTGTTGATGGAGTTAGCTACCACGTGAAGCGAGGTGAAACCCTCGGTATCGTTGGTGAATCAGGGTCAGGTAAGTCGGTAAATGCACTTTCGCTGATGAGGCTTGTTCCTTCGCCTCCGGGCAATATTGTTGGTGGTGAAGTGATTCTAGGTGGTCGTGATTTGCTCGGCCTCTCTGAGGGTCAGATGACATCGGTTCGTGGTGGTGAAATCTCCATGATTCTCCAAGATCCGATGCAGGCGCTCAACCCGGTTTTCAGTATTGAGAACCAGGTTGGTGAGGCGATCAAAATTCACCAGAATCTTAAAGGTGAGGCACTTTGGGACAAGGTTGTGGACTCGCTCCGCAAGGTCCGAATCCCGGCTCCTGAGACACGGGCCAAGGACTATCCCCACCAGCTTTCAGGCGGCATGCGACAGCGTGTTGTCGGGGCTATTGGAATTTCATCAGCTCCGGCAGTGATAATTGCCGACGAGCCGACAACTTCACTCGACGTGACGATTCAGGCGGCTTACCTGCGACTGCTCAGGCAGATTCAACAAGAAGAGGGTGTTGGAATTATTTTCATCACTCACGACTTCGGAATTGTGGCGAAGATGTGTGACCGTGTTGCGGTTATGTATGCTGGCCGAATTGTTGAAGTGGCTGATGTCAGAACAATTTTTAACGAACCACTGCATGAGTACACCAAGGCTTTGATCGGCTCGGTGCCGAAGTTGGAAGAAAAGACGGGTCGACTACCTCAGATTGAGGGTCAACCGCCGTTGCTCTACAACCTTCCTGCTGGTGATGCTTTTGCACCTCGGTCTACTCTGGAATTCACTCAAGAAGACGCAGCCCCCCGTCCTACGCTAATTGAGGTTGAACCCGGACACTGGGTTCAGCTTTCGAAGAGTTCGGTTGCTGACTATGACAAGTATGCTCACCTGATACCTGCCGAAGACGAAGAGTAGTCGGCAACTTCTGAATTTACGATCCACGAGAATCGGTAATGACACATGACAACTGCTGAAAACGTAACTATTCCAGATGCCCCGGGTGTGAACCCAAGTGCTGATGCGATCATTTCGATTCGAAATCTTCGCAAGTGGTACCAGGTTGGCGGAGGCTTTCTTGGCTTCGGCGCAAAGATCTTTCTGAAAGCTGTCGATGACGTCAGCTTTGACATCGAGCGCAACAAGACGTTTGGTCTGGTTGGGGAGTCGGGTTGTGGTAAGACGACAACTCTGAAACTTTTGCTCGGCCTTGAGCAGCCGACCGGTGGTCAGATTTTCTACGAAGGTGAAGATGTCTCGCGTATGTCGAAGGCCGGTAGGACTGAGTTCCGACGTTCTGTGCAGGCAGTGTTCCAGGACCCGTGGTCATCGTTGAACCCTCGCATGCGTGTTCGTTCGATAGTTGGTGAGCCGCTTGAGATTGCTACGACGATGACTAAGGGTCAGATCGCAACTCGTGTTGGTGATCTGCTTAGTGAGACGGGTTTGAACCCTTATCAGGCGAACCTGTATCCGCACGAGTTCTCGGGTGGGCAGCGACAGCGAATCGGTATTGCCCGCGCGTTGGCTCTGAACCCGAAGGTTATTGCGCTAGATGAGCCGGTTTCGGCTTTGGATGTTTCGATTCGTGCTCAGATTATGAACTTGCTGGTTGATCTGCAGGAAGAGCACGGACTGGCTTACTTGCTGGTTGCTCACAACCTGGCGACGGTTCGGTACATGTGCCACGATATGGCTGTGATGTATCTGGGTGTTGTTCAGGAGTCGGGTGAGACTGAAGCGATTTTCAATAACCCGATGCACATTTACACGAATGCTCTGGTTTCCGCGGCTTTGCCGTCGCACCCGGACATTCAACGTGAAGAGTTCCTGCTTCCTGGTGAAGTTGTTTCGCCGATCAACCCGCCTCCAGGTGATGTGTTCATGACTCGAACGCCGCTTGAGGTGGACCCGAACCACCAGTGGGCCAATGAGCGTCCGCCGCTGGTTGAGAAGGAGCCTGGTCATTGGGTCGTGGAGACTCCGTGGTCGATGGCTGCCGATGCTGGCCTGAAAGTCGAGTTGACGGCTCACAGTGGTGTTTAGTTAGACACTGGTGGTTTACATAGAACAGAAATAGAAAAGCCCCCGGCAATTGGCGGGGGCTTTTCTATTTGGGCTGAGTATGTAGTCTGGCTCCCGGGCCTGGATTCGAACCAGGATTGGAGGCTTCAAAGGCCCCTGTCCTACCATTGAACGACCCGGGAACACAGCTATCTAGGATAAGCGATGTTTAGGCGGTGTTGGTGGGTGTGGTGGCTAGGTGTGTGGCGATTCCACCCTCAAGCAGGTCTTCTCCCCCGGGAGAAGGGATTTGGGGACGGTGCTCAGACAAGGTAGAAGTGGGTACCTTGACCAATGTGGCGAGTCTTTGGCGCCGGGTTTTGACGTAGGTTGTTGTGGGGGCCTGTTTGTGTGGGGTACGTTGTACGATGGGTTCTCACAGATCTACGAGCTTTATGACTACCGATTCTTCGACCAGTTCATCGCCTTTACTTGAAGTACGAAATCTTCGTACTTCGTTCAACACGTCTGAGGGCAAACTTACTGCCGTAAGCGGCGTTTCGTTCGATGTGAATCACGGTGAGACTCTTGGCCTGGTTGGTGAGAGCGGTTGTGGGAAGAGCGTGAGTGCTCTATCGGTGATGCGATTGGTGCCGAATCCGCCGGGTGTGATCGAGAGCGGTGAGATTCTGTTCGAGAGTACGGATCTGCTGAGGCTTTCTGATCGGAAGATGCAGGCGGTTAGGGGCGCGGGTATTGGGATGATTTTCCAGGAGCCGATGTCTTCGCTTAACCCGGTGCTTACGATCGGACGGCAGATTACCGAGCCGTTGGGTGTCCACCTAGGTTTGACGGGTGCTGCGGCCGAAAACCGGGCAGCGGAACTGCTTGAGATGGTCGGCATCGCCGATTCGAGGCGTCGATTGGGCGACCATCCTCACCAGTTGAGCGGCGGGCAGCGTCAGCGCGTAATGATTGCGATTGCTTTGAGCTGTGAGCCGAAATTATTGATTGCCGACGAGGCGACAACGGCGCTCGATGTAACTATTCAGGCGCAGATTCTCGAGTTGATGAAGAATTTGACGACTCAACTTGGTACGGCGTTATTGATCATTACTCATAATTTGGGAATCATTGCCCGTTACGCCGATCGGCTCAATGTGATGTACGCAGGGAAGATTCGTGAGTCGGGGACGGCTGAGCAGGTTTATTTGAATCCGGGTCATCCTTACACCGTTGGACTGCTGAATTCGGTGCCGCGACTAGATCGCCCTTCGTCAGAACGACTTGATCCGATCGAGGGTGAAATTCCCGATCTCGCAAATCTGCCGAAGGGTTGCGCATTCAGACCGAGGTGCCGATGGGCGACTGCTGAGTGTGAGATGTCGGAGCCTCCGCTAGAGCGGCAGGACGATCGGCAGTTGGTGGCGTGTTTTGAGTCGAAAGCTGTTTCGGATTCAGCGGAGACGTCACTTCGATGACCATTTCGGTAAAAACGTCGGAGCAGGCGGGTTCTGGTGGTACCGGCTCTTCGGATTCGACTCCGCTTTTGAGTGTTCGCGATCTTCGCGTTCATTTTCCGCTGAAGCGCGGCTTTATCGTTCAGCGAGAAGTGGCGCGGGTGAGGGCTGTTGATGGCGTGTCGTTCGATATTCATACGGGTGAGACGCTGGGTCTTGTAGGTGAGAGTGGTTCGGGGAAGACGACTGCTGCAAAGGCGATTATTCAGCTGAACAAACCGGGTGGTGGGAGTGTGAAGTTCGAGGGTCAGGAGCTTGTTGGGCTTTCGAATTCGGCGATGCGCCCGATTCGTCGGAAGATGGGAATGGTGTTTCAGGATCCTTATGGCTCGCTGAATCCGCGACTACGTGCGGGGGATATTGTTGGTGAGCCGCTAAAAGTTCACGGATTGACTGGCTCCAAGGATGAGTATCGGCACCAGGTTGCTTCGTTGCTTTCGACGGTCGGCCTGAGCCCGGCGATGGCGGAGCGGTATCCGAACGAGTTTAGTGGTGGGCAGCGTCAGCGTTTGGGTGTGGCGCGGGCTATTGCTGCGAAGCCGAGCCTGTTGATTTTGGATGAGGCGGTTTCGGCGCTTGATGTTTCGATTCAGGCGCAGATTTTGAATCTTCTGCAGGATCTGCAAGAGCAGTACAATCTGGCTTATTTGTTTATTGCGCACGATCTTTCTGTGGTGCGACATATAAGCTACCGGGTTGCGGTGATGTATTTGGGTCGGATTGTCGAGACAGCGGACGCTAAGGCTTTGTACGAACGGCCGTTGCATCCGTATACACAGGCGTTGTTGTCGGCGATTCCGACGCCGAACCCGCTGCATGAGCGTTCGCGTGAACGGATTATCCTGCGGGACGATTTGCCGAGTCCGCTGGCACCGCCGTCGGGTTGTGGGTTTAGCACGCGGTGTCCGATTGCGGTCGAGTTGTGTTCAGCGACAGTGCCTGAGTTGCGGGCGTTGGGCGAGAATCAGCAGGTGGCCTGTTTTTTGGCTAGTGGTGTTTGAAAGTTCGATCTCCCGAGTTGAGTCTTTGGACGATGGAATCCACTCTCTAGCTCTCTCCCTTTAAGGGAGGATTTGGTTCGCACTACATGGTTAGTTTGGTTACTGCGGTTTCGTTTAGTTCGATGCCAAGGCCAGGTCGGTCAGAGAGGTGCATGTTGGTTCCTTTCGGAATTACTACATCTCCATAGAGTTCCTGAACATCGTCGAGGGGGCCGGAGAATTCGGTTGAAAACTCGTGCGGGCGTGTTGCGTTTTGGACTGTCGCGTAGGCGTGCAGCGATGCCATTGAGTTGATTCCGGCCTGCGGGCTGTGGGGCATGACCGGCTTGTTCCACATGGTCGACAGGTCATAAATCTTCTTTACCTCAGACGGTCCGCCAGCACTCAGAATATCGGGCTGAAGAATGTCGGGATCGCCGAGTAATACGAGGTGATGGAACCACCAACGGTAGGCATCTTGTTCACCGGCTGAAACGGCTACATCGAGGGCGTCGGCGACCTGTTTGAGTCCGGGCAGGTCTTCTCTCGGGAGTGGCTCTTCGAAGTGGTCGATACCGAGATCTTCGAACTTGCGCCCCTGCTGTATGGCGGTGCTTACCGAGTAGCCGTTGTTGGCGTCGAACCCGAGGTACTGACCGTCGGATAGGAATTCACGGACCAGCTTGAACATTTCGTAGTCCTTGGTCGGATTAGCGTCCTGACGCCAGCCTTTCCAGTCCATGCGGATTTTGAACGATTCAAATCCCATGTCGTAGCCGGTTTTTACGGCGTCGAGCATTTCCTGAGGGGTGAATTTCCAGCCGGAGCCGACACTCCAGTATAGGGGGATGGTCGTACGAGCTGCTCCACCCATGAGTGTGTATACGGGTTTACCGGTTTCTTTGCCCAGCAAATCCCAGAGTGCGACGTCGATAACGCCAACGATGCCCGCGGGGAGCTTGAAAAGGCGGTCTTCTTTGCCCTGAGTGAGTGTCTCCCAGTGGCGGTCAATGTCGAGTGGGTTTTCGCCGATGAGGGTCGGCTTCATGATGGATTCGAGGTACGCCTCGAAGACGGAAGCGTTTCGACCGGGCACGACTTTGTTGATTCCGGGGCCTTCAGCCCAGCCTTCGACTCCGGTATCGGTCTGGACGCGGACGAGTGATTTTCCGGTTTTGAGAGGGGTAGATGTGATGTCGGTGATTTTCAAAGGATTGCCTTGTTTTCTCATAGATCGGTGATTGTCGGCTGGTTTGTGAGGTTGATGTTTCAGGGAGTGTGCCGTCAATGCATGTTGCGGGCACACTGTACGACTTTTCCGAGATGAGTGGCGAATTCTGTGTGATGCTGGCGGAAGGTGAATTGTGCATGCGGGTTTGATTCGTGCTTTCGTTTTATGAAATTGTGTTGCTAGCGCGCACTACTTTCGGGAATATTGGCCATACAATGGTTAGTCGGTTTGGGGCCTTAGCTCATCTGGGAGAGCGCCTGCTTTGCAAGCAGGAGGTAGCGAGTTCGAGTCTCGCAGGCTCCACCAAACTGAAATCAAACTGAAGAAGCCCTTGCAGAAATGCAGGGGCTTTTCTGTTAAAGACACCCTAAAGACACCAATCGAGCAGTTAAGTGAGTGATATTAGGGGTTCAACACCGACGGACTATCACCTCCGTGGAGCACTCAGTCGCCCGAACAGCCAAGCCCACAATAGATCGTTGGTGTTGAAGTTCGGTTGGGGCCTTTTGACAGCAGATTTGACAGCAACCGGACTCGCAAAAGCGAGTTATCAGCCGTTGTCTGCTTTGCCCGGGGTCATCAGTTCGTAAAACTCTATCCAAGTGTCTATAACCATATCCCCACCTGGCGCACCCGCATCACGCACGGATTGAGGAATAATGTTTCCTTCACGATATGGCGACTCAACAATTTCAGCAGTCCATTCCATGTATACGCGATTGCGTTCACCTGGAATAGTTCCGCCATTGAAGTAGATTCTGGCAGGTGATCGTTGTCCAGCCGTTTCGTATTCCTCGCACATTTTCATGGCTATCGTTGCGTACTTCCGAGCCATTCCCGGCTTAACTTCGTACACTCTGCGAATTACGTACATCGTCTTTATCCTTGCTTATGATTTGGTCTGCGGCTATCTGACTAGCATCTTACAGTCAGCGATATCAACAGCTACTTTCTCAAATACCGTTCACATCCACACAGCGCGCGTTCAGGCTGCGATTGGTCTGGCCATGTGTGGCTGAATTTCACCGATGTGGGTGGGGGCTGTGATGTTGGTGGGTGACTACTGCGACGGATGTTGGTAGTTGGCGAGAGGTTGGTGGTTGTGGGTTGAATGTATGAAGGTGCGGGTATGTCTTAGTGGGTTAGTGTTGTGTGATGGTGTTGACCCGCATAAATCTGACGAGTAATTTTCAAACTTCACCCTTTTCGCTTGTCCAGCAACTTCAGTTGCTCCCTGATCGAACGTGCGTGTTCCCGCAACATACTCTCGTACCGCTTTGGGTCTGCCATGTGCTGCACCCACGACTCTAGAGAGAAGCGAGGAACAGAGACTTTCTTGCCGGGACGTTTCGACCAAGGATTCATCAAGTGAATGTAGCTGATTCGGTCGTAGAAGCCGAAGCGGGTGTCACAGTAGGTCGCCGATAGAGCCACGCCACTAATACGAATTGGTTTGAGGGTGTCAGGTCATCCTGACACCCTCAAACGTATCCAGTTGAAAAATTTGATACTGGGCGTTTTGAAGGGGCCAGACCACGTCGTCCAACATAGCCTTTTCACACTGCGTTTATTTGGTTAACAATGTTTTTTTGTATAAAAGCAGGGAAAGTATAAATTCGGACGAATACGTTGCGAACTGAATCTTCTGCTACGTTTTTCGATAGAGATTTTCGCTTAGGAGGAAAAATGCAATTATCCAAAGTAACTTCTTGGGGTCTTATTCTTGGTGGCCTGCTTGGTCTTGTTGGATTTATCGTAATAGGTTTAGCACTGGGCCTGATGGAAGACGACATAGCTGCTGCAGATGAACTCAAGGCATTTCAAGACAACAAAGAGATTGTCGGAGTTATGTTATTGGTTTTTGTCGGAATATTTACGTACATGGCAAAGTCCCTCCTGCAGGTAGCGCAGGCAGTAAAAGTTCCTGATGAGTGGTACACCTACATGCGAATGCTGGTGCTAATTATGCTCACTAGTTTATTTGTCAGCATGGCTTCCTGGATGGCGATCTCTGACAAAGTTACCTTAGACAGTTACGTAGTACTTGAACATGTAGGTGATGCTGTCGATGCCGTTCAAATTATTACTGGCAGTTTCGCCCTGATAATACTTTCGGTGTTTGCATTAAAGAACGGTGCCGGTAATCAAATCTTTCGAGGATTGATTGCCATACTTGGTGTGTTGTCTGTACTGGATATAGTGACTTTGTTGGGCGGTATGGACACTGATGGAGATGTCGGTTTCATTACTTGGATTCTTTGGAGTGCGGTATTGGTCGGCATCGGTGTACTTGGCCTTACTACTAAAGAGGCGTAAAACGATCACTTGAAAATATGGGATGATGGGCTTACCTTTGTCATTCTTGAGATAAATCAGGGAAGTCCTCGCAGAAATGTGAGGACTTCCTATTTAATTACTGAAACCCGGTGTGGAGCTACAACGAGAACTCCGGTCTTGAATCCGCTGTACGAAGTGCCTAATAAGTGATTTCAGAGCTTGCGAGCGGCTAACCGTATGCGAATCTGATTTAGTGCCGGTGGATGTGTGGATGCACTGCCAGATCTTCTCTACTGGTGTGTACTTGCGGCGTGTCGCCCTTCGGACACTGCGCATGAAGCCGCGGGTTTAACTGGTTCGTTCCTCGGCCTGCTCAGTGGCGGCCGAGGCTCCGTCAGCTTGTTTGATTTCGGGCACGGTCCTGCTCCTTCTTCTGGAATCTATCCCAGAGAGCCCAAGCCTGCCGATCTCCTATTAGTTCAGGCCCGAAATGTGTCCCATTCTTGCTGACGTCCAACACCCAACTCCACCCGCCTTATGGTCTACTGGATAACAGCGATTCCGCTGTTACGTAATTGCCTAGTAACCTGTCCCAATGAGCATCTACGCCCACAAACTCAAGGAAGACTTTGAGCAGGTACGAGAAGCTATGGCGAAGTTCGCGTAGGAATATGCGTTGGGTGTTAAACTGGCGGCATATCAAAACGATTCTTACTGACCTTAATACTCCAATGGCTTAACAGCCTTAGTGCTGAGCGGCTGAAAAGGGTTTCAAAATTTGCAGGATAACCAATGAATATAGACCTCGAGGGCTGGAACCTGCACCGTGCGGCATATGAAAACAGGGACGGCATTGCACAAGCGCTTATTGCTAGGGGAGACGATGTCGATGCGATCGATGAAGACGGCTTCACACCCCTGCACGTAGCAGCCTGGTATAACTCCCTCGATGTGGCCCGCCTGCTGATCGACCGAGGTGCAGAGGCCGATGCGAGGAACAAATTCGGCTTCACACCCCTGCACGTAGCAGCCCGGTACAACTCTCTCGACGTTGCACGCCTGCTGATCGACCGAGGTGCAGAGGTTGATGCGATGGATGAAGACGGCTTCACACCCCTGCACGTAGCAGCCCGGTATAACTCCCTCGATGTGGCCCGCCTGCTGATCGACCGAGGTGCAGAGGTTGATGCGAGGAACAAAT
>MDTC01026926.1_pt1 | contig 17146 bp, 14 predicted proteins | sample 811181 | NCBI WGS metagenome assembly MDTC01 (sample SAMN05326644, study PRJNA326480) | marine metagenome | isolation source: seawater | place: Pacific Ocean: North | collected 2011 | reverse complement strand
TTTTGGTACTTTTGTTATGGCGGATGGTGATTACACAGAAGCTTACTTTGACGAGAATTTAGATGCCATTGGTTTTGGGGTGTTTCATTACAAAGATGGTTATACCATGGGTATGGTAGCGCAAGATCAATCTAGTGGAATTGGTGTGCTGCGAAGCGAGGACAGTGCTTACAGCCTCTATGGAACATTTGTGAACAATTCTATTAATGGCATAAGCTTCATGGAATACGATGATGGTTCTAATTGGCAGCAATACTTTATCAATAATGAAGGTGTTGGAGAGAAAAAATCTATTGATGAAGGTTCTTTTGAACAGCTCAATGAAATTAAGGAATTTCTGTCCTTGAACTACGCTCAATTAATGGGTGATATTGGTGAATTAGATACTGATCTAGAAGAATATTACAAACTTATAGAAGCGGCAGACGCTCAAATTGAAGCAACAACAAAACGCAGCAAATTTGCATCGAAAAGATCTCTCATAGTTAAATCAGCACAAGAACTCTTAAGTGTTCTTGGCTACATGCCCGGCAGAGCCGATGGTATTTTAGGTCCATTAACCAATGCAGCTATCACTGCGTTCAAAGAGGATCAAAACCTACCAACAGAGCTAAGCATTGATGAAAATCTTCTGGTAGAGCTGCAAAAACAAGTTAGAAAAGAGTCAAATGCTGAAGGAAGTAAGTCAGCTTCACTTGAGCCAATGCTTAGTGGCACAGGTACTGGTTTTTTTGTAACTGAAAATACCTTAGTAACCAATCAACATGTAATCGAGGGCTGTGCTTATATTTCAGACTCACAAAACAATAAACTAGATATTATTGCTGTTGATCGACTTAATGATTTGGCCATCCTAAAATCACAAGAGCCTAATGAGAATTTTATTTATCTAAGCGAAGATCCTGTGCTTGGTCAGACAGTTTATGTAGCTGGCTTTCCTTATAATTTTGAGACACTAAATTTTACCACAGGTGCCGTGAGTGCTCTTGTTGGTCCAGAAAAAAATATCACTCAGTTTCAATTAACTGCTCCTATCCAGCCTGGAAATAGTGGTGGCCCTATTTTAAATACTTGGGGCAGTCTTGTTGGTGTCACTTTTGCACGTATAGATGACGTCAGTGTGCTAGAACAATCAGGCACCATTCCACAAAATATCAATTATGGTATTAAACACGATGTGGTTAGAGATATGTTGGAGGAATATAATATTCCATACAGTTCAGGCCGGGCTTACTGGTTTAAGCCATCGCAAGAGTCAGTTGCAGAACTAGCAAAAAATACTGCCTCACTTATAAATTGCTTTAAGTAATCAATCGCGCCAACGACTATCAACAAAGTCTAAGAAAGAGCCAAAAGCTATAAAAAAAGTATTAAAATTATTTCAATCATTATATTTAATAAAATGTATTGAATAATTATATATTATTACTATATTATAGTATATTAAACTATATAAGGATTTATGTATGGGTATTTCAATAAGGCGTGAGCGGTTTGATAGAGTAATGGCAAATAGAAAAAAGAGAGTAATCGAGGCCATTCAATCACTTGAAAATATCTCAAATAGGAATAACTATGACTATCACCAGAACCAGATTGAGGAAGCTTATAGCTCTATATTAACCGAGCTCAAACAAGTATTCGCACAATTTTATCCAGCATCGCCTCAAGAAAGATTTCAACTTCTTATCAAGGCAGACCAAATGCAAGTGGAGCACTTAAAAGAGCATGATCCTGATGTTTATAGGCTAGTAATGAATGAGATGAATCTCCCAAATTATGAAAATTTGCACAAAGTATCAGATGATACAAGTATTCCAAGGATTAAAGATTCTTTGGAAGAGTTACAGCAACAATTTCTTCACTTTCAGAAAACCTTTAAAGATACACAAAAAAATAATGAATCTGTAGAAAATAGTCTTTGGGAAACTGTAACTAAGACAAATAATGCCTCAAAAGGCCTTGAAAAACGTTTCAATAGATTTATTGAACACTATGAACTTGAAAATGAAGATTGCATTTATGCAAAAAACTCAGAGTTTAGTCTTGCCTCCATCAATAAACATCCGAAGTTTGATAAAGAAAGAGAAAGGCTAATGTGGATAGACGTAAAAGAAGGCAGGACTTTGGAAGAGATAGTCAAACCTGGTAGCCCATATGATACAGCACCAGGCTTTTTAAAGGCACAAGATTGTCTTCTTTCAGATCTGAAAAAAGGACGGGTGGTTAAAATTGGATAATAACCTTTCTTTTTGCAAGCTAACCAATCTAAAATAATACTTATGACAAATCGAAATAATGTTAGCCCTCCATCTGTTGTAAGCGTAGGTCAAGCATTGCTTGCGATGCGAAATGCTCCTTACTCAACAGAAAGTGCTCTTGCGGAGCTAATTGATAATTCTATTCAAGCTGAAGCTGAATATATATCAGTAATTATTAATGAAGACTTACAAGAAATTAAAGGTAATTTACGAAACCGTTTAGACTCTATAGCAGTGTTTGACAATGGGTATGGTATGGATCCTGAATTGATCCAGAACTGCTTATCTGTAGGGTTCAGCAGGAACCGTCAAGACCCTGAAGGTCTTGGGAGGTTTGGGTACGGAATGTTAATAGGGTCTTTGTCTCAATCATTTAGAGTTGAGGTTTATAGCTGGAAGAAGGGGAAGCCCATAAACTATGTTTACATAGATATTGAAGAGCTGTTAGAAACTAATAGTCAAACCATTCCCCCAATACAGGAAGTCAATGAATTGCCGCTAACAAAAAACCTAAAAAATGATGCTTATTTAAATTCTGAATCTGGAACACTTGTAGTCCTTAAGAATCTTGATTACCAAAAAATTGGTGTTGTTACAGGAGAGGGTTTGTACGACAGGATGAGTTTAAAGCTTGGCCGAATCTATCGACATTATCTTGATGATGATGATACTTATGGTAAAAAAAGAACAATAGAAATCATGACAAAAGATTCAAGAGGAAATATTAGTCTTCGAAATCCTTTAATTCCAAATGATCCACTGTATCTGTTGACGCCAAATATGCTCACCGAGGATGTTGGAATTGATTTTTCAAAAGAATCTACAAATATGATTTTTGATAGACAGGAAATTACAGTTGAATATGAAGTCATAGATGAAAACTATCAACCAACTGGTGAATTCCGAACGTCAGTTGTTGAAATCAATTCAACATTTATAAAACCAAATGTTAGAGCAAAACTTAATGAAAAATATAAGAATGCCGGATCCTCTGCTTTAGGCAAAATGTATGATAAAAATACCGGAATCTCATTTATGAGATCAGCTAGAGAAATAAAACTTGATACTCAGGCAGGTTTTGTAAATACTTATGACCCTACCGAAAGATGGTGGGGGATTGAAGTTAGATTTAAGCCTGAATTAGATGAAATCTTTGGGGTGAGTGCGGATAAGCAACATATCCAAAATATATTTCATATTGATTCTAGAACTTCAAAATCATATTTTGAATCTGAGGACGAGAGTCTTTCTGTTAAATTCAATATTCAATTTAATAAAGTTATTAAAGATACGCTTGCTGAGCTTCGAAAGCTAGTTTCAAAATCGGGTGGAAGCAGACCTCCTAAGCGAGGTGAAAACAGCTCCACGATTGAAAATAAAGCTAATAATATTTTAAAGAAAGACAAAACACCGACAAAATCAGCAGAAATTCAGAAAGGAAAGACGGACGAAGAAAAGTTAGCAGAACTAAAAACTGTATACAGCGGTATGAACCCAGATAAATCTGAGGAGGAAATAGAAGATTTAGCTAAAAAGAATATTGATTTGGTAACTGAATTCATAAAAGAAGATTGGGCTGGAACAACTTTTTTAGATCATAAGCAGCTTGGAAATGGATCGGCAGCAATTATTAACATGCGAACAGTATTCTATAAGAACTTTTATGAGGTTTTAGAGAATATGGAAGATAGCACAGGAGAGAATGCACTAAAACTTCTATTGATGGCTTATATAAGAACAGAGGATGAGTTGTCACAAAAACATGATCCTGAAGGTGAATTATTTGATGAATTTAGAAATAGGTGGGGGCATTGGGTCAATGAGCTTATGCCTCTTGTAAAAGACTGATCGTATTTTGAATAGCTCAAATATTTATCTAAATGAAGATTTCAAAGAACAGCTCGCTCTTCACACCCAAAAACTTGAATTTGAGCTTGTAATTCACTCTGCCTTTGTAAAACTAAATGCACTTGAATGGCTAAGAAGCATTTTACCAAATGGGATAGAAGTCAAAATCGTAGCCAGATGGCAACCAAATGATTTAACTGCTAATGCATCAGACCTTGAAGCATATAGTTTTTGCAAACAAATGGGCTGGAGCTTTGGTATCCAGAATACACTTCACAGTAAAGTATTTATATTTGATAACAAAACTGTTCTATTAGGCAGTGCTAATTTAACTAATAAAGGTTTAAGCATTTCATCCAGTGGCAATATTGAAGTTGGCACGATTGTTGATGCTAATGTGTCCGATTTATCAAAATTAAAAACTCTTGAAGATGGAGTGAAATGGGTAGATGACGAACTATATGAAGAAATATCACAACACATAGCAAGTTTAAAAATTGAAAGGCCGCAAATTATTGAATGGCCCGATAGTCTTAAACAAAAAATACTAAAACCTATTAATTATTTGTGGATTGGTGAACTGCTTTGGACAAAGCCAGAAGAAATTTTGATGCCAGATCTTAATAACGATGACCATCAGCATGATATTGATATGTTGGATTTAGATATTCAATATTTATCAAAGGATTTAATAGATCAGAAATTTATAAATACCAATATTTACAAATTTTTAATAGAGCAGTTAGAAAAAAGTGATACCAAGTATACAAATTTTGGCTGGTTCTCAAGTGTCTTGCATGACCATCTTCTAGATGATCCTCCACCATATAGATCAGATGTTAAACATTATGTTGATGTCTTAATTGGTTGGCTCGAGTGGAGTGACTTATCAAAAGTTAAGTTAACAAAATATTCACACACCATAGGAATGTCACTAGATAAGTAGGAATAGAGATGTTTGAAAAAGCAATTGAAGATCTTTTTAGTTCAAAAGAGATAGTTAGTGACCCAATACCCTTTCAGCCCTATATCTCACAAATTGGACTAAGAAATATTAAAACAGCAGACTTTATTTCCATCAATGATATCTCACAACTCAGACCCGAGTTAAAAGAAAATAAGTGTACTGTCTTGCGCCTTGGGGCAGGAGCTAGAGGTTATACAAGGTTTGCTTTGGTTCGAATGAATTCATGGGATGATTATTTCCTTAGAGAGAAAAAACTTTTTCATCATGATTTTAGTGATGAAAAAATTTCTGTTTCAAAAGACTTTCTTCTTCCTTTTAAAATGGTTGAGAATTTATCAGAGACCGCATTAGTCAACTTATGCCTTGGTTCAGGAATTTTATACCATGCACTAGAGCTGGATGATAAAAATAAAATTCTACCCTTTACCACACGTGGAAGTTATACATTTAATTTTAAACCATCAAATAAAAGCAAAAAGATTCTCGAACATGTAAATGGTCAAATCGAAATTGATTCCATGTTTGTGGCTAAAAGAAATGGAAAGAAAAGCTTGTTTGTTGTTGAGGCAAAGTCTGATAAAACAGATAATTTATCGAAACATAAAATATTCTATCCAATATTAGCCATATCTAAGAAAATTCCAAGTGATCTTGATGTGGTGCCTGTGTACATAAGAATTAAAAAGAATGAACTTGGTTATTCGTTTCACATAGCCGAATGCTCAATTTCAAACAAAGATGATGATTTTGGAGCATTGTCAGAGGTCAAGCCTAATAAGATATATGAGCAAAGAATTAAATTAGAATCTTTTGCTTAAATACCCTATTTCCATTTAATATTACAACCCATTGACGGGTGCTGTTCTTGATCAGGTTGTTCTTTATTAATTACAGCATTTAATGCTCGCCTCAGATCTTCGCCATTTGGTTTCTCATTTGATTTTGGAGATGTATTATCACATCGACCTCTATAAACTAATTTGTGATCATTATTAAATAAGTAAAACTCTGGGGTACATTCAGCTTGAAATGCTTTAGCAATATCTTGTGTTTCGTCATAAAGGTAAGGAAACGAAAATCCGAGTTCATGCCAAAGCTTCTTCATCTTATCGGGCGTGTCCTCAGGATAATTTATGGCATCATTAGAGCTTATTGCCAAGAAACTAACTTTCTGTGAGTAATCTTGATGTATTTTTTTTAGTTCCGCATGGTAATGAATAACATATGGACAATGATTACAGATAATCATGATCAAGGCAGGTTTATTTGGCTCGATTTCAAATGATGAATAATTTTGATCTGTAATTGTGTTATGCAGATTGAAATTGATTAGTTGAGTGCCCAAGGGCAACATGCTTGAGTAAGTTAAAGCCATAGCCATATCTTACCAAAATTTTATTTCAGGTTGCTCATGCCTCCGTCAACGGGAATAGTTTGACCAGTTATCCAATTATTATGAGCATCTAGCAAGAAATTGATTGAGTTAGCAATTTGCTCAGGTGTGCCGATTTGTTTCATAGGATTTCTTTCTTGATTAGCCTCAATCTGCCTATCAGTTTTTAGGAGATTAGCAGCCATTGGTGTATTAGTAAGACTTGGGGCAACCACATTAAAACATACCTTTGCTGAGGCATATTCTGATGCAAGTGATTTTGACAGACCCTCTAATGCTGATTTTGACGCAGCAATGCTTGCATGGTAAGGCAGGCCTAAATTTGCTGCTACGGATGAGACGAAAACAACACTTGCTCCATTAGCTTCTTTTAAATTGTTGATGACCTTTTTAAGAACTTTTACAGCTCCAAGCACATTAATATTAAAATCAGCAAGATAATCTTCGTCCTTCAGCATGGCAAAAGGTTTTAAATTTATAGTTCCTGGAAAATAAACCATGCCTGAGATTGATCCAAGGTCATTGAGTTCAGACAAATCACCATCTAAGTCTAGAGTGTTAGCAGATCTTGATAACGAAATAAATTCCTTTGTAGATTTTTCTTGAAGTGCTTGAGCAATTGCTGAGCTTGCTCCTACTAAAAGTATTTTTGACATAAGTTTTTTATGTGGCTTTTATTCTTTTTTTAAAGGTGAAGAGGAAAATTTTATTGAAACCACTGATTATGAAAGTAATCTGACGCAATATCCAAATTAGGCTGATTCTCCACATTATCAATCAAGTCAACTACCAGGCAATCTTTTGTTCCTCCATTTTTTCTTCCTCTAAGGCCCCTACCAATCATCTGAGAATAAAGAACAACTGAGAAGGTAGGTCTTGCAATTAAAACACAATCTATGCCCGGATCATCGAAGCCAGTGGTGAAAACATTGAAATTGATTAAAACCTTAAATTCGTTTTCTTTAAACCTTCTTACAGTATTTACTCTATGCGAAAAGTCTGTCTCACCTGTTATGGATATTGCTTCAATATCACGTAATAGAAGCATTGCAGAAAGAAGATCTGAATTATCTTTAGAACTTGCAAACACAAGTACTTTTTTTCTTTTCTCTATTTCTAAAATTTTTTGTATCTGATCAACTATTAACAAGTTTCTCTTCGCGTTTTCTCCAACTTTTTTTAATGTTTGATCGGATATCGCCATTGCTTGTGAGATTCTCTGCATATCAGTTGAAGTCAAATCAACATTAAAATCAGTAAGCAAGCGTCTTTGCTCAACAGTAGAAAGTATTTCTTTATGCTGTAAAAATTGAACAGGAGTGAGTGAACCGCAAAACTCATTCATATTAACTAAATTACCTTCATAAAATCTTGCTAATTCTCTTGTTTCAGCATCATCTCCGCCTACCCCATGTCTTCCTGGCGTTGCAGTAAGACCAACTACTTTACAATCTTTTCCACTTAGCATTTCAATAGAATCTTTATAAGTTTCAGCTAAAGTCATATGAGCTTCATCAACTACAAGCAGATTTGTTTGTTGTTTTATTGTTAAAAATGCCTGCATTACCTCATCATTCCTGGTACTCAACATAGAATTTATAGATTGAAAGCTGCTCACGATAAATGTTGGCACATCATCTTGCAACTCATTAAAAAGTGAGTTTGCCCTTCCACCCCAAAGCCTAATAATTTTTACTTCGAAACTGCCTTTTTCCTGCCACCCCCTAATAAAACTCTCAACAGCTTGTTCGCAAAGCTCATCAGTATGGGCCATCCAAGTCACACTTTTACAATTTCGATTAATTCTGAAAAAATCATATATTGATTCCATGGCAAGTGAAGTTTTTCCTGCACCAGTAGGAAGCTGTACCATTAGCCTGTTTTTGGCTTGCTCACTAAGTAGAAAATTTGAAACCTCTTTTTTTACATGGTCTTGATAGTCATGAAGAACAAAATTTGGCACTGCTTTTGTAGAAATATCTCTACGCTTACTTTGAGCGGGCAGAAAGGAGCCTGATAAACCAAAATATGAAAGCAATTCAATGCATTTTCTTGAACTATTCCATCTCGCTATAGGATCAATATTAGCCAAGGCACAAAAATGGTTTCTTATTATCGAGGAGTAGAATATGCCACTACCTCTAATCTTGACTATTGCATCTATTAGAAATCTTTTTGTAATCCCCTCACCCAAATCTGCAAGTGTTGAAACAAGATCTTGGCCTAAAGCGGAAGATAATTCAGCCAATGATAATGACCTGAGCTTAGTTTTGACTACTTCTATGTCGTGATTAGTCATAGTCTACAAATATTGCAAGCCTCTTCATCGCCCTCTTCATCAAGTTCTTGTGCAATGATCTCTTGCCATCTTGCTTCTCTACTTTTATCAGTTGCAATGATGCCTTCTTCTTGCATCCTTTTCTCTTCAGCTTTTTCAGCTCTTTCAATTATTTCTTCAAGAGAATATTTTGAAGACCAAGTAAAGCCATTTTTTGCAGCATCATGCGAACTTTCATCGCCCATACTTTTCTCATAGGCTTTGGCTTTTTCAAATAATTCAGGGTGGTTTCGTTTTAAACCAAGCCATTCATTCTGTCTTTGAAAAAAGCAGAAGTAACAGCCGGATCTGGACCGCCATTTATAATACTCCGGAACTCCTACTGATCTTTCGAGAATATCAAAAACGTCTTGTCGAATAATTCCGTCTTCAACAAATGGAAAAACAGCTTTAACAGATTCTTTTGAACTCATATACCCTTCTCTATTTTCATCAGCTCTAATACCTACGTAACTAATCACAGCATCATTACCAATAAATTTTTCGAATGGCTTGATTTTCATTACTCTTGTGCACCACCTTTGTTTTGGTGAGGGCAAATAACCATTATGAACTTTTAACCAATGGTCGAAAGGCTTGCCACTGCTCAACCTAATAATCTCTTTATCTAAGTGTGCTTCAAGACGGTCTAGGAAATCATAAATCTCCTTAAGTTCCGCACCAGTATCGGTGAAAAAGTATTCCATCTTATTCGAGAGATCTGGATACTTATCTTTAATATAGATGGCCAAAGCAGCACTATCCTTGCCACCAGAAATACCTAGCACATGCCTTAAATTGGATTCGTCTTTATATTCACTAAAATGCATATTTATTTCTTATTCTTCACTATTTTCAGTATATCTTTCTGCGATACTTTCCCGTTTAAAATATCATCTACTAATGGGCTCAGTAAAGATATTTGATCTTCAGTATTATTGGAGTATTTTACCAAGATTTTCAAAATTTCTTTTTTAAATTTCTCGTATTCACCTCTTTCTGATGCAGATAATGTGGTTATGACATCCTTTTCATCAAAACCTTTCTTCTTAATTCTCATTACATATATATCAAGATCATGAGCTGAGGGAATATTCTTATTGCTTTCATACACTCTCAGTTTTGTTAGGTCCTTGATCTTGTCTGATATGTTTTTTAGTTCTATTTCTGCCTCTGTAACATTATCATCTGACCATTTCATAGGATGTTTCTTTACAAGGAAGCTTAGCAATGACTCAAACCAATTTTGATCAGAATTTTCTTTATCAAGTATTTTTTTTATGAACGGTTTGGTTGATTTAGTATCAATTGCATAATCTTCCAACATAACTAATCTGTCATAAAGTATTGGTCTCAATACAGCAAATTCCTTGCTACCATCTAGATCAAAAGCAAAACAGAATTTTTCTTTCTGTTCCAAGATTAAATTGACATAGCAGCTCTTAAGCTCACTTAAGACTTTATTCAACGCTTTTGAAAATTTTTCTAAATCTCCTTGGGTATTTAAATCTTTGGAGTTAAAACCAAGCGCAAAAGGAATATCTTTCGTTAGCAAATCAATTGGACTTTTTGAATAAAGGAATGCAGCCCTAAACTTGATAGCTTCCTTACTTAATGCTGATTGAGTTGACAGAGTGTAGTCAGGAAGCACAGACATAATTTTAGATAGCCTTCTAACTATGCTCAAAGCATCTTTATCTTTGGTTCCTGCTGCGAGAATATTCTCGTACTTCTTAATGAGCTTTCCCTGACCAGAAAAGCTATGAAATTTAAAGCTAAAATTCGGTGACTTTCTAACGAGTCGTTCTATGGCTTCTGCATTAAAATATGGCCTAAAAAGATTATCTTCATAAATTGCCACATTTTCTTCATTTGCAAAATAAAAGGCTAAAAAGATTATAGGATGCAGCCCTCTCTTTAGACCAAAAGGTGGGCTATTGAGCAAATCAGATAGCTCAGTAAAAGAAACTGGTTTTTCAGCTTTTGAAAGTGTTGTCTCAATTAGCTTATAAATTTTATCGAAGTTAGTATCTTTCTTTGGGTTGATAAAACATACACCATTATTTGTATCAACCAATTCATTATCTAGAAAGATTGCTTTGAACATTCCTTTTTGTGGTGGTGCTTGTTCGTCTGGGTAGCCAAGATAATGCAAAGCAGTATTAGTTAACATGTCTTTCATCAAATTTATTCTCGCGCTTTGGGCAGGTTTTGAAATATCATCTTTATTAATTAGCTCATTATTGATAGTCGGTGAGTAGCAAAAAATACTTTCTAAAATTTCGGAAAGCTGTACCTGCAGATCAATTTCATTAGCAAATTCAATTGGTTGGCCAGCAAAATACCATTGTGCATTGTCGGTTTGAAATAATTTCTTTAATTCGCTTTCAATTTTCTTTTGAGATTGGCTAATCTGACTCAGAACTTCTGCTCTTGCAATAGGATCTGATGCAAGCAAATCAGAATTTGTAGATAAATTCTTTAGTGCTCTCAGCTGTTTTGCCTCGCTCACAATATAATCACTGTCTTTTATCTTTATTATTAAAATGTTCTTATTATTAGCTTGGATGTTAGTGACCTGCTCTTCGGAAAAAGTTTTAGAATCCTCAAAAACAACTAAAGCAAGTGGGTTTGTTGTAGCAGATTCAGCTATAAATTGGTCAATATTCTCTGCGGATGCATAAGCTGAAGCAAAATATCTAAGCGTGCCATTCTTAATAGAAAACCGCCGAGCAAGCAGTGGCTTGGCAGGCAATATCTCATTTAGATCAGAGGCCAAATCAAATGAATGTAATTGATCAAGCTCATTACGGATAGAAGATTCAAAATCAAAATCACTTCCTTGCCAAATGCGGTATTCATTATTAAATTTCCTGTAAATAATAAGTGATTTTGACTCTAGTGTTGCAAGCATCTTGGCTAACTTATCATTGTCAAAAATCTTAGATAAAAATTCTTTTGTGCACTTCAAAGAGGAGAAAGCACCGACAAGATTTATCAATCCAATTGTTTTCAAGAGATTAACCAATTCAATCTCATCCTCATTTAATCTATCGAGCGAGTTAAGAATCTCTAGCCAACGTTTATTCACCACATGATCATTGATATAAGAGGATTGATTTGTATAGAAATAATCAAAAATATCTGCGGGCATAATAAATTCATGTGATTCCTTTTGTTCAATTTGTTCTTGAAACCCATAAGCTTCATTACTACCAAGATAGGTAAAAATTGTTCTTTCGTTTTGGCCTAGTTTCTGAGCTAAGATTGGCAGCAAGGCAGAACTAGCTGGGTGCAACGGGTAAGCTTGTGCAAATAAATTTAGTGTTGGTTTTTTACCAACTAAATTTGGAAAAAATTTAGAGTCTAAGAAATAATAAACAAAGTTTTTTATATTGGTTCGAATCTTTGAAAGATCTTGTGAAGAATAAGAAGTATTGATTGCTTCACCTAGAATCCTAATCATCTGTTCTGTGCTTTCAATGAAAGGAATTTCCTCGAATCTCCCCTGAATCTTTTTCCACTCATTTTTGATTTCGATATTTAAATTTTGAGCATAGTATTCAAGCTTTTGATGAAGCATGCCTATGAAGAATAGAGGCACATCATTTTTTTCTACACTTAATTCGGCAAGCTCCTGCAGAAGAAAAATATCTTTTTTCTTTGCCCCAGCAAACTCAATAAATTTGCCTAGCTCATCAATGGTAATAAACAAACCATCAAATTTATTTTTTCTTAAATCAATCTGAAGTTTTTTTATCGTGCGAATAATTTCAATTGCTTTTGGGTTTGGGGTATTTTTTAATTCTGTTACGTCATTTATAAGCTCTTTACTGATATTTGATGACTGCTCAAGCAGTTTAACCTTAACAAAAATTGCCTCAGCTAGATGCACTTCTAAAAGATCATATGATCCACTTAACACAATGCTGCAGATATTCTTTGCACTAAAGGTTTTAGAAATCTTCTCATGCAGATCTAAATCAAATGCCTTAACCTTATTAAGCGCTTTGGACTTTAATTCATCATGCGATGTTAGTGCATCCAAAAATAAACCAAATGATGATTTTCCTGAGCCATAGGGGCCAATTAAGGTCCACGCTCTTGAATATTCAAGAGCTTCAAATCCATTATGTATAGCTTCCAATGATCTTTTAGTTGAAGAAGTTAAGACATAAGAGGCTATGGAATCTTCAGAACCAATATCACGAGTCAAATTCTTTGATCTGGTGAACCATGGGTTGGTTGATATTTTTTTACTTAGCTTCATTTATAGATTTCTTCTAGCAATTGTTGGTAGTTTATTTTTTTGTTTTTGATAATTAGGTTCTTTTGGCCAGCTGTTTCTGAAAGATCAAAATGCTCGCTGAAATTAATTGTCATTTGCTCCACTAAATTCATCAAACAGTTATCGGTCAATCGCAAAATATTTTTTATTGATGGGTTTTCAGTAGAATCGATAATTTCTCTTAGTGGAATTATTTGGAGATCCTTGCTTGTTAGCAGATCAACTTTCTCAATATGGTCAATTAAGTTGGTAACTAACAGTGTAAATAAATTGCACTCGATGATATCTCTGTGCTTATATTCTGCAGAGAAAGTACCATCCGAATTCTTATGCAGAATATCAAGGTTTGGAAATGGGTTTTCTAAACTCTCCTCTAGTGACTCAGATGAGTTATCAACTGATGCATAAGTCTTTAGCAGAAGATTAATATCTCTTTCAATGGTATTCGGCGAAATTTGTTTCGTTGTTGTATATTCCAGCCATCTGTAAAGGCTAGCTTTAATCTCATCTTTGGTGAATCTTGTATTTTTAAATTTATTAAAAAACCAATAATAGAGACTCGCTTGCTCCGGGTGAAAACAAAGACGCCAGTGCAATAGCCAAAGAGTCTCTTCCCTTTCTAAGAAGGGGTCATAACCTGTTTTAGGGTCAAAGATTAATTTAGCTAAATCGTCTTTATATTCGGTTTTAGATTTATCAAGAATTTGATAAGCCCCCATCCAATATTTGATTGAAACAAGCATGTTTTTACCAACTCCAAGGTCTAAGTATGAATTTGGAACAGCAAAAAATTCTTTGTTTTCTTCAAGGGCAGATAATGACTTATATATCCAATTATATTTTAAATAAAAGGTCTCATTTCTTCCAAAAGAGACTGGTTTATTTACAGAACGCATGTAATTCATATTATTACATTTATTCAATAAAATAGGGTTATATGAATTACTAATTCTGGCTGAGATTTTAGAAAATATAGAAGATAAAAATAAATGAACTACAAGGAGATTGTGACTAATAAGATCTAATGAAATGATGGAAAAGGAATTGGTTAAAAAGCTTTTAAGTCAGGGAGATTGCTACGTTAAAAAATATGGCTATTATCCACAAGATAAGAGTCGCATTACTGCAAGACTTGAGCTTGATGGAGGCAAATCAATAATATTTGGTCTCTCAGGTGATCTTGATGATTTTGAGATAGAGTGGAGTGAAGAGTTATTAGATAATAAGAAACATGGCAGGTATATATATTGGCAAGAATGGTATCATTATCTTGAGTATCAGGATGGAATTCTAGATGGCTACTCAGAATATGCTTTTCAAGATTATCTTAGTGAGAGAGGTTACTACAAAAATGGTGAGAAAGATAAATGGTGGGAGTATGGGGATGTTTCTTTAGAACATGAGCATGATCAGGATCATTATCACCCCTTAAGTAAATACCGAGCACCGTATGTTGAATTTCATTCTAAAGGTTTAAATTTAGAGGGTTTTTGGATAACAGATTTAGATTATGAGTACGAGCTTTTTGCCGAAACGGATGAAGGCTTTAACCCTTCTTATGCCAGAAAAGAAATTGAGGATGGAGGAATCTATAGAGGGCATAGAGGCTCCTATCTATCCTATGCAACCTATCAACAACTCACAAATTTACCAAAATTAAAACCACCAGAAGGTGATTCATCACAATCTAATGAGCTGTATTCACACTGTGCAAGAGCAATAGATTATGATCAGATTTTGAATGGTTATATGCAGTTGTTGAGCGAGAGGCTTCCTAAAGCAAAATTATTAGCATAGAAACTGTAAAGTATTAGCAATCTTTGGCATAATAATCATTGTATCAAGAGAGGTTAAATCCTCACCAACCTGCCCACTCCGGTAAGGTGGTCAAAAGATACGGCAACCGCAATTTGAGGAGGAAAAATGCAAACACAAATATTTTGCCGGAAGCATTATAGGCGCTCTGTACCATATGTACCAATGCTTGTGCCAACTATGTCAATTGAACAGATAGGCTGTATCATTCACTACCGCGAAGATCTAGTGTATGAAATGAAATGTCCTGTTTGCTGGAATAATGGAGAAAAAGAGAAAGTCTTTGCAGAATTCAAAAAAAGGAGGCAAGAGGATGAGCAAAGATAATTTTACGGTTATAAATAGCAAAAATCTCTAAGCCATATTGTGAAACATATGGCTCAGAAAATACTTTTTAAATCAATGACTTAATCACTTAGTTTGCCAGTTGTAGCAACTTGAAGAATTTTTGATAGCCAGGCTTCTACATCCTGAAAATCTACATCCCACTCTTCCATTAACATACCAACTGCACTTTCTTCACTTTCATCAAGCCCATCCATGCTACATGCAAACATTGCGACAGCTACGGCAAAGCTTTTCCAAATATCATCAGTTATTAAGCTTAAAGAATATTTGACAAAATCATCGTCGATAGTAGTTATGCCACCTTTAAGCCACATCTCAAGAAACTCTTCTTGCCTATCAAATGCATCCTTTTCTGCTTCAGCAGGGTCGAGTCCAGAACGCTTTGCGGCCACTGATACTAGTGCGGCAGTAATTTTATATGTGTTAACCATGCCTACATGCTCCTCTTGAGAGATTGAGCCATCAGATGCTGCACACAAGTAAGCAACATGCCAAACAGCTTTAGCAGAATTAGGTTTTATATCTTGAATACTAAAACTCATTTAACTAATCGCCCTCTGCCATATTATGCAATACCTCATTCATTGTATTAGCCATCATATTTGCTATTTGACCATCAATATTTGTTAAGCCAGCAGCTACTTTTTGTATAGCTTCAGCTTCAATGTTTGAAATTCCGTCTTGTGCACAAAAGTACATGCAAAGTGCAACACAAAGGTTGTTAAGAAGAAGGCTATCGCCAATAGTTGCTGAAGCATCAGCAAGATAGGCATCATCAAGATCAATTAATTCTGGATCACTGTCTTCTGAAATTACTGCATTTAAGGCCTCCATCCATGCCATGAAATCAAATTCCTCTGCTTCAACCTGAACACCATTTTTTTCTAGAGCATGATGCAATCCTTCAAGTACAGCAGGCACTGATGCAATCGTACCCATTGTAGACATTAATTCGTGTGGCGAAACACCATCGGCCGCAGCGGTTGACATAGCAACTTCCAATATTTTTGTATATTTTTCTTTCATATGTTTTCCCCCTTAAATAAAAGAATTTACTACTAGTATTTAAGCATAAAAAATAAAAAATTGATTAAATCTTAGGTATATATATTTTTGGATATTTTCCTTATGACGGTGTCAAGATAAGCTTTATTTAGCCCTAATAATTTACAAATTTCTTCAAGTGCTTTAACTTCAGTCTGACCTAAGTTGTTATCAACTATGGCTACACTACTGATACTATCAATTAAACGTGTGCTCACAGCAAAGCTAAGTTTGTTTTTATTTTGCTTAGTTATTCTAGCGAAATCCTCTTGAAGAGCTTTAATTTTGTCTTTTTTGCCTTTTATGGATGTCATTACTTTCTTTAAAATAAGTGGATCACATATGCTCTCAATATGTTTTAGTTCTTCTCTTAAGTTTTTTTTATCTGCATAAGATACCCATAAAGAACCCAAAGCTAAAAGTTCAGTAGATTCAGAATTAAAATTTGGATTAAGCATTTCTAAAGCATCATAAATCTGACAATCCACATCTTTAAAATCGCCGCTAGATCTCAATTTTTCATGATGTTTTGCAAAGCTCTCCAGGGCAAAAACTCTCAGGATGCTGTATGGATGGCTTAATTTTTCTTCAATTAAGTTTTTGTTGGTGCTTAATGCCTCATTCAGAATTTTAATCGGAATTTCAGTATCAATATTTTCATCATCGAAGAACCTTAGCTTTGTGCCTACTGCAAGTTTTAGCAAGGCTTTTCGACTGCTCTTTAAAGAATCACATGCAATGTAACCACAACGGTCTGCAGATATTTCTGCATATCTAGAATGCTCAAAAAGTCTTAGTGTAAATGCAGGAGAAATTGACTTTCCTGGTTGTTTTATGATTTTATGATGCTCAAATTTTAAATGGC
>MDTC01233681.1_pt1 | contig 17148 bp, 19 predicted proteins | sample 811181 | NCBI WGS metagenome assembly MDTC01 (sample SAMN05326644, study PRJNA326480) | marine metagenome | isolation source: seawater | place: Pacific Ocean: North | collected 2011 | reverse complement strand
TCCAAGTTTCAGATAATGGAGCATTAAGAGTTGCTCAAATTGACAATTACATCACCAGTAGTGGTGGTCGTAAGTGGGAGTATATTGGTGATACTGCAGCGACTCTAGATGCTAATGTCAATTACTTTGTTAACTGTAGTGGTAATACTCTTTTGAGATTACCTCCTAATCCTCAAATGGGTGATATGGTTCGTATTATAGATATAAGTGGTAGTCTTACATATAATCAAACTATGGTTGTTAGAGCACCTGACAATACCAAAGTTCAGAAGGAAGTAACAAATACAGGACAAGCACTATTATCGGGTGTTCAACCTTCTGAGAGTGCTAATTATAATGGTGGCGAATTAATTGTACAAACACCTAATGCTGCATTTGGACTGGTATATGCCGGACAAACCGGAATTGCTGGAGCAGCTGGAGCGGCTGGACTTGCCGGTTGGTACTTAATGGACGTATAAGAGATGCCTTTTTATCAAGAAACAAGAACCATGAAAGGTGCCGTCATTGGCACCATTATGCCATGGACTGGAGCTATCAGTCAAATACCAAAAGGTTGGATTATTTGCGATGGATCTCAACCACCAGCAAATGAATATCCTCTACTTGTACAAACAATTGGGGATAGTTATAATGGCGGAAATACTAACTTAGGGGGAGGATTTCCAGCATATACCGGAAACTTTACTCTTCCAAATTTGGTCAACGGTAAAATGTTGATGGATATTGAAAAATCTTATTTTGGTGCTTTAACTGATGTTAGAGACAATGACGTTACTGCTGGCAATTTAATTAAACCATATATTGGAACAAATACTGATAATGGTATCAATGTTTCTTGGAATAATGTAAACACTGATGTTGTCTTCTCATTAAATGAGAGAACTGGTTATAGTGGTAATATTACTGGCAATAATATCATTGACGGTGAAGGTGAAAAATCTATTTTTATTGGTGGTCGAAAATTAGGGCACACACATGTCAGAGGTCATGGTCATAGTGGTGTTTATGAAACTGTTTCTGGAGGAACCTCATCCAATACTGCGACCGATGAAACAAAGTTTCCTGGACAAGGTGTTATTCCATATGATAATATTACGGCAGAATTTACTTATGCCGGTTATGATCAGGCACCTAGTTTCTTTGGTACTAGATTTGATACCGGAGAAATTAATGACATTAGAATTGGTCTCCGTAGATTTGTGAAAGATAATGTTGAGTTAGCTGGACCAGAAAACTGGGGATCTTTTGGTAGTTTTAGTGGATTTGGTGCTGGAGATGAAGGAAGAACTGTAATGGAATGTAAATCTGAAAATCCTCCAATTAATTTAACACCTTTAAGGGTTCAAAAAACTTCTCTAGCGACAAAAGCAAATTTTTCATATCCTGTTTGGGGTGGTAATAAAACCGGCAGTGTTAATGAGATTCCGTATGCTTTGGGTGGTGGTAATACTACTGTTCCTGAAGGTATCACTAATTATTATCCTGACGCTTCAGGTGCTGGAAACTTTGGTACTTTACTGAGCAATCCTGGATCTAGTTTTGAAACTGATACTAGCGTAGCAGCAGCAGCAAATGTTCTTGCTCATGATCATGAACCATTTGAAGTTGTCTATGACCAAGGTAGTCTAAAAGAACAATCTAGATTGGTTGCTGATGTCAATATTCCTGGTACAACAACTCTTGATAATGTATCAAATGTGGGAGCGTTGTCTATTAGTATGAACACTAGTCAACCATCAATGACCTGTATATACATCATCAGAGCATATTAAAATGGCAAATTATACATACGAAAGATCAAAATACGGTGGTTGTGCTGGAAGCATTATTATTCACTCAACACCGCAAATTTCTAGTAGTAATGATCCACTTACAGCACAATTTAGAGATACCATTCCAGCAGGATATTTAAAATGTGATGGTTCTGTATTAAATGCTAAAGATTTTCTAGCATTATCTCGAATACTTGGAGTTGGGGATGAATGTAGATTTAAAAGAGACGCATCAAATGTAAGAAATGCTGATGCTCTTACTGGAGACTTGGGGCAGTTTCAACTACCAGATTTGGGATCTAAAGTAATTGTTGGTGGTAGAGGATCTGGAACATATAATAATGACGTTGTTGAAAGAGAAGTAGCTTCCAATGTTGCTACTAATAGAGTTGGTCCTCAAATTGAAGTTATTTGTAATGAAGGTGATGTTATTACCACGACATTTTTAGGAAATGCTCGTGTTACTGCTAGTGGCGCTCTTAATATGTTAGGATCTCCCAAATATATTTTAGGCAGAAATACGACTGAGACGGAATTAGATATTCAAAATTTTCAAGGTCATCTACATTATTCCAATCAATCATATCTTAACTATTCTGCTAGACATTCCGTGGGTAGACAAGGTGGTAAAGATTATGCTCAAGCTCTTGGCACTAGTGGTGCAGGAAACACAATAGATTTTACATTTGATGGCGGTAGAGCATCACTTCACGATCATAGAATCACTAGACCCACAACATATACTCATAACTTTACTTATTCATATGATGAGCAAGATATCGATATGACTGGTGTTACGGCAAGAGTTGATGTTGATATATCAAATGAAGAAAAAATTGATCAACTAGTTACACCTTTTATTCTTGTAGAATACATCATTAAGTTTTAAAAATGACCCAAGATTCTAGTTTCACAAGTAGATCTCCAAATAATCAAGGATATACCGGCACCAATACTAATGGTGCATGGTCTTCTTTTATGAATGGTTATAATATTGGTGGTGTTGATCCTGGTGGTTCTGGTAATGGTAGTAATAGAACATTTTCTTGGACTATTACTTTTGCAGATTATGGCAGACAAATATTCTATGCCAATGTAGATGATAGTGGAGCAATCTATATTAATGGCAACTATGAAATGGGAATGGGTGGTTTTAGGAGTCAAAGTGCAGTTACTACTGCAAATTATTATGGACCAGGCACATATACTCTTAGTGCTACTGTTATTAATTCTGGTGGTGGACCTTGGGGTGTTGCTATAGATTGGATTGGATTTTTTCCTCCCCCACCTGTTCCTGGATGTACAGATCCCCGTGCTACAAACTATAATCCAAGCGCAGATCTTGATAATGGAACTTGTACATATCCCACACCAGGTATTACTTTAAATTTTAATCCTACTGCTATTCAAAGGGGATTATCATCTACATTGTCTTGGTCTGTTACTAACTCTACATCCAGATCTTTAACTGGTCAAGGTAGTGTTGGAACACCTGGTAGTATTATTTTAAGTCCCACTAGTACGATTAGTCGCACTTTAACTGCAGATTATTTTGGAATTACGAGCAATTCAGTCACGAAAACTTTAACTGTTTATGTTCCACCTATTTTTAATATTTCCACCAATAAAACGGAAATGATGCTTAATGATATAGCTAATATTTCTTGGTCTGTTACTGGAGATGGTGATGGATTAAATTGGACTCCTATTTTAACATGGTTGTCTGGCGGTCTTACTAATGGTAATTTAACTAGTAATTCAAACGTAACTCCATCAGATACTACAATATACACAGGTCAAGTTTCTGGCGTAGGTGGAACTGATACAGGTACTGTAACTGTTATTGTTTATCAACCAGTGCAATTATCTGTAGATCCCCCAGCAAATTTGGTATATAACAGCCAGGGAACTATTAATGTTACAACAAAATATGCTACAGATTCTATAACGATAACACCAACATATAATTATGATTTTGTTGGTTCTACTACAGGATCTGTAGTTAACTTGCCTGTTAATAACGCTGCTGATATGGGTGGAACTGAATCTACTACAGGATATACTACAACAATACCCTATAATGACAGGGGACCATTAAGTGTTTCATATGTAATCAGAGCAACAGGTAAATTGGGCAACTTCCAAGAACAAGTAATTAGCATTCCAATTATTATTGACGATACTCCAGAGAATCTAAATATTCCGGAAAGTGAAGATTTAATAAAAGATCAAACACCAGTTGTTTCACCAGAGGTAGAAGTTTTATCTGATTTAATTTTAATTGATGATATTGATATTAAAGTAGAAGTTAAGAGTAACTATCCAATTCAGGTTGATCTTAATCAAGATGGTGATTGGACCGATGTAAGAGAGATCTAAAATGGCAGACTTTCAGCAAACATTTAACAGCAACGGATCAGTACAAATTCCAAGTTATGCGATTAATATTCGTGTAGATATTGCTGGAGCTAGCGGTGGTGCAGGTGGCAACGATGCTCGCGCCAGTCGTGGAGAAGGTGGTGCTGGAAGAAGAGCAAATATATATTTTCCTAATCTTACTGCTAGAAGATTAGATTTCTATCTCGGAAGTGTAGGTGGCGGCGGCGGTGGAGGTGGCAATGGTCCTGGTGGTAGTGGCGGATCATCTCTAACTGCTGCTGGTGGACAGGGTGGAAATTCTGCTGATTATGGATCTTCTGGTGCTGGTGGCGGTGGCGGTGGTGCTACTGGTATTTTCGATACTTTTAGCAATAAATGGGTTGCTGTACTTGGTGGCGGCGGCGGTGGAGGTGGCGCTTCGTTGGGGAGATCCGCCACCAATGGAACGACTGGTACTGGACTATTAACAGGAAATCCAGACAATCGCAGTCTTGGTGGCGTTGGTCAAAAAAATACGACTGAAAATGGATCCAATAGTAGTGGTCCTGATGGCGGCGGTGGAGGCGGCGGCGGCGGTGGATGCGGCGGCGGTGCCGGTGGTGCATATGGCGTTGATAGTAACCGAGGTGGCGGCGGTGGTAGTGGCGGTCAGTCTGGTTATAATAGCACTTATTGTAGTTTTAATTCCAATTCAGGATCACAGCATTTTGGTAATGGATTCGCAACTGTTTATTATGATATTGCACTCCCCACAATCAACAGTTTTTCGGTAAGTCCTACAGCATTTAAACGTGGAGAATGTACTACATTATCTTGGTCATCTACAAATGCGTCTAGTGCTACTATTAATCAAGGTATTGGAGCAGTTGGTGTAAATGGAAGCACTGTAAATTGTCCTACCAATACTATTACTTACACTTTAACTGTTTTTGGAAATGGTCTTTCCGCAACAGCAACAGCAACTGCTACAGTTTACGTTCCACCTATTTTTAATATTTCCACCAATAAAACGGAAATGATGCTTAATGATGTAGCTAATATTTCTTGGTCTGTTAGTGGTGATGGTAATGGATTAAATTGGACCCCTACCTTGACGTGGTTAGCTGGTGGTCTTACTAATGGCAATTTAACCAGTAATTCGGACGTAACTCCATCAGTTACTACAGTATATACTGGACAAGTTTCTGGTGTTGGTGGAACTGATACCGGTAGCGTGACTGTTGTTGTTTACCAACCAGTAGAATTATCTGTAGATCCTCCAACTAATTTATTGTATGGTAATCAAGGAACTATTAATGTTACCACAAAATATGCTACAGATTCTATAACGGTCACACCAACATATAACTATGATTATGTTGGATCTACTACAGGATCTGCTGTCAATTTATCGGTCAATGACAATGCTGAAATTGGGGGAACCGAATCTACTAATGGGTATATTACAACAATACCTTATAATGATAGGGGACCATTAAGTGTTTCGTATGTAGTTAGGGCAACCGGTAAGTTGGGTAATTTTCAAGAACAATCATTTACTGTACCGATTATTGTCGATGATACTCCGGAAAATTTAAATATTCCTGAAAGTGAGGATTTAATAAAAGATCAGACCCCCGTTGTTTCACCCGAAGTAGAAATTTTATCAGAGTTAATCTTAATTGATGATGTTGACATCAAAGTGGAAGTTAAGAGTAACTATCCAATTCAGGTTGATCTTAATCAAGATGGTGATTGGAAAGATGTTCGTCAGATGTAACATCATAGATAAATACTAACACTGGGATACACTGTAAGAGGAATGTCATTTTCATTTGCACCAAATAATGAACCACTTTTCGTATCCGAAGGCGATTACGTTCAGTTTAAATTTAAAGCGCCACCTAGTTGGAATACAACGCAAACAGTCACTATTCAGGTTGGTGATCTCCTTCAATATTGGTTGATCACAACTATTCCGGAAGATTTTACACCAGATCCGTTTCCACTACAAGGATTTGAAGATGCTGAGTTGGATACTTTGTATACTTTTGGTGATGGAAGTAGACCGGGAGAAGTAATACCTACTATCACTGGATTAACACCAACAACACAAGCACCTGTTGCTATTTCTAGTAATGTTCCAATTCCATCTGGAGCTTCTTTTACTGATTATGTTGCGCTACGTATTGACTATGATGGTAATGGAACATGGGATACTGGATGGATTGTTGCTGATGGCACCCAAACTGTTGAAAATGGTGCTAGAATTCAAATAAGGGGTAGAACTTCTACGTTCTATACTCAGTTTATGAATATAAGTTTGGTTATTGGAACTGCTAATGAAACTTGGAAAGTAAGGAATGAAGCAATTCCTGGAAACAATGCTGTACCGTTTCCAGATTTTACAGACTTAGATCCTGTTGAAGTAGATACTCTTATCTATAGTGAAGTATTAAGAGTACAAGGAATGAATGAGGATGGACCTATTAGTCTTACTAACGGTGGAGAATATTTATTATCTTTGACTAGCAATACATCCACAAACGCTGATGGATATGAAGTATTATCTGGTTCTAGTTGGAGCACTAGTGGAACTGTCAGTAATGGCGATTATTTACAATTAAGAATTTTAAGTCCATCAACTAATTCAACGCCAAAATCGACAGATTTGTCTATTGCTGATGATGCCAACGGATCAAATTGGACTGTTACTACAGGAGTAGCATCTGATAATACTCCATCTAATTTCGTATTTGCAGATCAAACTGGAGTTCTTACAAATACATTAATTGGATCGGATCAACAACCCACTGCTGGTATCAGTGGATTAACTGCTGGATTGTCTGTACCTGTAGAGGTTGTTTCTACAGATTCTAGTTTAGTTCGTGTACAGGTTAATAATGGATCAATTGGTGTATTCCCAACATCTGTACAAAATGGCGATAAATTATTCATCTATCTACAGTCTGCTTCAGCATTTAGCACACCTAAAGAACTTCAGATTCGCGTTGGTGATAGAGATATATCAACATGGACTGTTATAACAGGTAGCGGACCAGATAGTGATGCTACATTTAATGTTCCACCAGATTTAGTTAATCAAATTCCTGGAACATATAAAAATAGTGCTCCAGTTACTGTTACTGGAATTAATATACCTATTACTATTAATGCTACAAATGGATCATTGATTTCTATTGATGGCGATACACCAGTTGTTGGTCCTAGAACGTTTGATCCCACTGTAAATACTTCATTTACCTTGTCAAGTCTAGTACCATCAAATCTTAATACTTCACAAAGTACATCAGTAACAGTTGGAACAGGATCGTTAAACAACCCTTTTACATGGACGGTATCTAGTTATGCTGCAGCACCACTTCCAGCAAATAATTTAGGTGTTTGGTATAGTAAGAAAGTTGAAAAATTTGATGGTTATCCAATTGGTACTGTATTGCCAATTTTAAAAGATAATCTTGGAAATTATGGTGATCTTGATGGATCTCTTGGTGATAGATATCCCGGATTCATTTCGTGTGATGGTAGATCTTTAAGTACAACACAGTATTTTATGCTATTTGATGTTATTGAATACACTTATGGTGGGTCTGGTTCTAGTTTTAATCTTCCTGATTATAGAAACAGAAGACTATGTGGTACTGGGCAAGTTGATGCTAGTAGAGCAAACTCGGTTGGTCTGCCAGTTTCGGGATCTATTTTTAATGTTGGTGGTGAAGGTGGATATTGGTATTTTGATAAGGTGGATGTTTTAGGCAGTGATCCATTAGAGCAGATTCAAGGAACTGGAACTACAGGGTTAGTTAGTGAATACTTTAGTTTAGGAACAGTAAAAATAGCAGGACTGGAAACAGTAACGGACGACGTTAGATTTAATATTCAAGGAACTGTTGTTGGGCAGATTGGTCCATTAGAAGATGTTGTTGTACAAGTTCCGGAACATGATCATGCATATATTACTGCTATTCCTGAAGGTGATGGTGGGGATCCTTTAATTAGATGGGGCAATTCTACCGGTAGAGGTATGTTTGGTGTCTCCAGTGGACAATATGGTAATACAGAAGAAAGCGTTGGAAAAGGTAGTATCGATGCACAGGTACAAAAATGGGTACAATATTTAAATAATTTAGCTGGTGGTAGATTTAAAACAGAACTTGAATTTTATGAAGGTGGTGGTTTTGATATGGAACAGTGGGTCCGAGAAAATTTACAAACTCAAAGACTTGAAAGTGGTGGTAATAATCCTTCGCCCAATGTCCCTGGTGGAATTGATGTCACTGATGGTGTTGACTTTTCCTCTGAATCAAATGACAATGTAACAGAAGTTGACTTTATGACTTGGTGGTTCTCTCCAGTAAGTGTTTTGAGTGGAGCAGATCTTATGGATTTAAACCCTATTAATGGCAATAGCGTTGCTGCGGTTGTTGATACAGTTACAACTAGATTTACTATTGAGTCATATCTCCCTGTTAGTGGCACCACAAATAATCATTCTCACTTCATTACTTTAGATCCCATTCAAAATATACAATCTGATTTTAGTGGTGGCAATAATAGTGGCGCTGGTACTCTTACGGCACCAGATGGAGCTGGGTTGGGAAATGGTGCTACTTCTATTAACTTAATATTCAATCAAACTGAAATTTTTATGGATATGACAGATGGTTTATTTGTATGGAATAAAAGTTTTGCCAAACCATTTCCATCTGTTACAATGGAACCACAGATACAAGTTCCAATTATCAACCCCTTCCATAAGACTAAATATATTATTAAAGCTTATTGATTATGTCATCATTGCCTGATTATAGACCACATGAATTGATGTATGATAAAAACATTACTGATTCTGAATTTGACGATTTTATTGGTGTATGGAAAAATTTTATGCCTCGTCCTTTATGTGAAGAAATTTGTGAATTTGTAGACACTCAAATTGATCTAGCATGTGTTGTCAATCCAAGTCTTAAAATGCAAGAAATTGGTGTTCCTAATCATGTGATCAAATCTGAAGATCTGTATGGTGGACAATTGAATCGGAAGGATTTTGCGATGGTCATGAATTATGCAGATAGAGATCTTTGTTTAAAAATTAACTCAGTTTTGAGGACATGTGTGAAGCATTATCTGTCAGAGTATCAATCTTTGATGAATACAAAAATGATCTCTTCTGATATTAAGATCCAGAAAACTCCTCCAGGTGGTGGTTATCATCTTTGGCATTATGAAAATGCTGATGAAACACATGCTTGTAGAGAATTAGTCTGGATGATATATCTTAATGATATGCCAGACGGCGAAGGTGAAACTGAGTTTTTATATCAAAGACGTAGAATTAAACCTACTGCTGGAACTGTAGTTATCTGGCCAGCAGGATATACACATACACATAAAGGAAACACGGTACTTACCCAAGATAAATATATCTTGACAGGATGGTACATTAAACGTAATTAACTCTCATGGAACAAAGAATCGCTCTTATACAAGTTGATTTTGCCAATAATACCATCATAGATGGTGCTTCTACATCATCCGAATTTAAATTGCTTGGAGATTTTAACGGCAAAAGACATAAAATAGATGAGGAACTTAAGAAAAGGTTTCTCAGTACAAAAATTTCTGAGTTTTGGAATACAGACAAAGATTTACTTGAGTTTTTTCAATATTTTAATGACGGTACATATTTCTGCCAAAGAAAACGAGTGAAGTATGATTTCGGCACGGAAAGTACATATCTTCAAACTTATAATTTTAATGGTGCTAATTCTCAAGAAGCAAAAGAACTATATGAGTTAATAGATACTTTCTTTGGAGTTTTACTAGAAGTAAAAAAAGCAAAAATTGATTCTGTAGTTGCTGGCATTGACTCAGATGTTGCTTTCTATGAGCAACGTATGTACAAACTAAAGAGGCAAAGACAAGAGATGTTGGGATTTTCTGATTGGAGAATTCTTCCTGATATTGAAGATAGTTATGAGGGCGAGAAAGATCGTTGGATTAAGTGGAGAAAGTGGATTAGAGACAACTCTACACCTGCTCCATCAAACGCAGAATTTAATAACTCTGGACTAGAATACTTCAAGTACACATATAATCTTAAATTCCCAATTGATCCATCTAAGTATCTTAAAATGTATCCAGGTGGAAAATTGGAAGATGGTGTAACTGATGCTCCAGCATTTATGGATGCTAATGATACTAATCAGTGGGTCAAGCATGATTCTCAAGCATCTACAGACTTCTTTACTAATAGAGAAGTCAATATGTTTAATTTGGCACAAAGAGGAATAGCACCTACGAAAAAAGTTACAAAAGAAATATTAGATCTAATGAAAGAGTTGAACATTGATGAGGATGTAGAAGTTAATTGGTCGAGTTACTTTGTTGATGAAAATGAACTATGATATATGAGATTGATTTACTAAATTATGAACAATTAACATATATCAATCGATACTTTAATTACTTAACGTTCACTAATGGTAAGATTAGTAATTTAAATGCTAATAAGGTCTGTCAAACTGTGTTTGATGGACCTGGTAATTTAGATTTGAATATGTATTGTCGTGATATAATGTCAAACAAATTGCCATTTACTACATCAACAATATCACAGATATACTTTGTCAAGTACGATGTTGGTGGTATGTATGACAATCATTATGATGCTAATCCATGTGGTGGTGTGAGACCAGATTATAGTATGACTTGTTTTCTTAATGATGATTATGATGGAGGAGAGTTGGTGATAGAGAATGAACGTAGTATTAAATTATCAAAAGGAAAAGCAGTAATATATCCCGGTAATTTACTTCACAAAGTAAATGAGGTAACATGTGGCAGGAGAGATGTGTTTGTGTGTTGGATTGAAATATGAATGATATTATACAATATGATAGATTTTTTTCTTTTAATGTAGTAGAGAAAATAACATCTAAAATAAATGAACCACGCTGGAGATATGGACATGGATCACATGCAGATGAGAATAACAATCCTATTGGTATTCCATTTTGGCGTATAGATTTTTTAGAAGATTCATATTTTTCTGATTATCTTCTAAATATCATTAGGGAAAAAACCCAGCAAGATTATGATTTGTATGATGTGTATGCTAATGGGCATACATTTGGTACTCAAGGAGAATTCCATGTTGATTGGTATGAACCAAACGGGAGAACCCTACTATATTATGCAAATTCTAACTGGAGACCAGAGTGGGGAGGAAAAACTATATTTCTCCGTAATGAAAATGAATTGGAATATAAAAACCCTATTCCAAATTCTGCTATTCTTTTCCCCGGTGAAATACCACACATGGCAGAGGGAACATCTAGATTATTTACTGGGTTGAGAGTAACTGTTGCTTGGAAACTAATACTAAAATGAACTCATCTTACAACGCATTCTACTTTGATAATTTTATTGAGAACTACGCTGTTCTCAAAGGTAAAGCGATATTATATCTCAGATCAACTGGTTGGAATGCCAGTTCTGATGTGGATGCTATTAATGCCTCACAAGAAATATATAAAAACATTCTTCCCCATGATCTGTGGAATCTTTTAAAGAATTCTGAGCATGTATTTGCTGAGGTAGATGATTTTGATGATATGTTAAATTTCTTGGAGTCAAATCTACCAGATAGTCAGGAGAGTGTTACTACACCAGAAAATTACATTTTCTATTCTCTTGCTAACTCTATTGGTCAAATCGTAATGACAAACGAATGATGTTCTCAGATAACTTTCACATTGTAGAGAAATACAATGTAAACACACAAGAGCATGTTTCGACAATCGAGATGATGCCACGAAGATTTACATGTTTGGTTGATTCTGCATATCTCCCAGATATGGAACTTGATCTAATTGTCAAGTTCAACAAATTGTTTGATTACAAACAAAAACATACGCAAGATTATAATTACGTTTTTGACAAATATCTTTATATCGAGCATAAAGATGATAATATAATGTCATATTATTGTAAAAATCCAATTCGATTTTCTACTATTGAACATCCTAATATTTGGAATAAGTTTATTAGTGAGATTGGTGATGATAATATCTTAGATTTTAGAACTAAGATTAGAAGCATTACTAACAATAATGATGGGATGGAAGAGACAATAATGGGCATATCATATAATCCGGATGGAATTGCCACTGAGGTTTCTGTTTGGGATGGTCATTACAATATTAATGTAGAAGACAATTCTTTCATACAAAAACTTTGCACCTTATTTGTTGGAAGATATGATGTTTGTAAAGGAGTTGTGTCTTTATTGCCAGGTAGCACAGATATTAAATTACAGGTGGCATTTAAGTATCCAGAAATATTTGATAATGATAATGGTTTGTATGTTAACAAGACAATTTTTAATACAGATATAGTTGATGGATTGTTAGATTTACTTACTCGTGATGATGGACTTCAGATCATCACATCTGAGCAGAAAGACTATATCAGATCAATTTGCGTTGGTCAATCCACGTTTGAATTGGAGTATGTTATTGGTGTGGACGGAAATATTAAAGATTTTTATGTTCATCAATGCCGTTTGAGCGAATTTAAAGACTTGACAGGAGGTTGACACCTGTGCTATGGTAGCAAAGCGTCCGTCGAACCCCATGGATTGGAATAGTACCACAAAACACGAGAAACGTAAAGATGCGTTCTATATCTTCTATGAGAGCGTTCTCAAACCAGACTATCAGCTACGTCAGGACGCACATGATCAGCAATGCTATCATGAGTTGTTAGAATGGCGTAGTGAGATTATTGAATACCTTGACAAACGTCGTAATGAAGACTTTAATGAAAACTGAAATCAACTGGAAAAATGAGTATTCAAAACAGCGTAAAGATCGTATGCAAGATGCGATCGATGATTACCTCAACGATGATAAAGTATCAGCACGACAAACGTATGAAGAGATGCTATCTGGCGTCGATGATGTGATAGAATATCACAAGACAGCATACTGTCGTGCTATGTCTCTTCGAGATCTTATGACCGGCAACACTGCTCTTAACCTAGACCACCGTATTCCTGAACGCTACTAATGACTGAAGAAGACTTTAAACAAGCAATCAACAACATGTTGATGATGCAGAATAACAATGATTCTAACTTTCAGATTTTACAAGCACAGATTGACAATCTCCAACGTCAATTAAATCAGTTGAATGACTTGAAAGAGATGTTCCGTCTTCCTAAAGTAGAGAATCAAAATCGTCAACCATTTGAAGAGGTTGACGAGTGAAATTTACTCGTGGTATGAAGGTTCAGTATCACGCCACCACAGGGTGGGTAGACTTTATCAGTGATAGGTATATCACTATTTGTTATGTCGATCGACCTGACCCATCATGTCGTCATGGTCGTTATCAGTCAACTTTATGTGTTTTTCGAGAGTATTGGGATGAAGTACGCAGTTGTGTGGATGAAGAACAAGAAGAAGGGGCAAGCGAAACAGCAAGCGATCTTCTATAACTTAGATGATGCTAGCATGTGGGAACAACACATTAACAAAACAGAACACGCTAAAACTAACATCATCCCTATCTTTAGTGATCAATGATAGACACTTTTTCTGTGCGCCAACTTAGAATTGACGATCTAATATTAAATGAGATGATTGCTGAGTTGGATAGTATAGGAGAGTGGAAGAAAGCAGTAACTTTTGATAACAATCTTGATTGGAGATCTAGTAAGGTCAAGTTTATTCATTCATCTCATTATATTGGAAAGTTATGTCTAAACAATGTAGCAGATGTCAATAAGCAAGAATATAACTATGATCTCCGTTGCTATGACAACGATCAGTTTCAATATGCACACTATTGTGTAAATGATCATTATAATTGGCATGTTGACACTCAAAAAAACTGTAGTGCAGCATTTGTTAGGAAACTTTCGTTCTCCTTAGTTCTAAATGATGATTACGATGGTGGAGTGCTACAAATAGCAATATCACCAACACCAGACTCAGAAGATCCATACCGTATTTTCTCTGTCCCTAAAAAACGTGGCACACTAATAGTTTTTCCTAGTCACATGGTTCATAGGGTTACACCTGTGACACATGGTATCAGAAAAAGCATCGTTGGATGGTTCACTGGTCCACCACTTCGCTAACTGGACTAGGGGGTTGACACACCCCTTTTTTTGTGTCATACTATATTCATAACCAAGCAAGCGTTCATGTCTTCCTCAGTTTTTCGCAAGCAGATCAGGACTGTGTTGGATAGAATCTCTGACAACAAAAAGAGTTTGGTCCCTGACACCCAAAACACTGATCAAAATTCAGGTCAGACCTTTGAGACACTTGTTCTTGATGACCTGATCTTTGAGTTTGATTTAGTTGAGGTGAAGGATCTCACTGCTTCTATGAAGAAAAAGATTCACCCTAAAGCAACACCTAAGTGTAGAGTCTATATTGGCGGTTGTGATGATGGTAAGACTGTTTATGTTCTTGACCTTCCCAAGAGCACTCCTGATTTCATTGTTGTTCACCCTGATGAGATTAAATTTATTGAGTGTAAGTCTATTTTTTCTGGATCAAAGACTCCTAAATTCAACGCTGGTTTGAATGATCCAGATAAAGTTAGGGTGACTATCTATTTGACTTACAAGGCATCTAGTAATGTGATTATCATACGTCATGGCGAGCAAATTATTAATGATGTAGAAGCGAAAGCAGTCTTGGCGTTTGCTAAAGGTATGGAAGATCATGCTATCTACCTTAAAAAGAAACTTGCATCTGAACTTGGTAGAATCAAACCAGAATATGCTGAGAGATTTGAGCACAAGGATGCTGATCTTTGGGAGTATTCAGAATCTCTTGAAGAGCAAGCATTAAATCTTTTTGACCAATAATTACACACAAACAAAAACAATGGAAATTTTAGAAGAAACTCTCCACTTAGATACTAGTATTGAGGTAAATGAAAATCTTTGTTTCAATACAGAATTATTTGAAGCATGTAAGCAAGGTCCTCATATCAACACTCTTCTTGAAGGATATGGTAAGGCAGTTACTGACCATCCTGTTTTAATTGACATTCGTCAGATTCATGATTTGGGATATATTGCTCACAAATATGATAAAGAATTAGATCGCCCCCGTGGATTTCAAACCCGTGCTGATGATGATAAAGATCAGGATACTGTAGATAGTATTGCTAAAGATATGCTTGATAAGAAGTGGGATCCTCTTTTAATGCAGGGAGCAGTATTTCGTCTTCCTAAAGAGTTTCAAGGTATGAGTTTTTCCTCTGATGGCGTAGAGAGAATTTATGGTATTGCTAATCTTACTCATCGTCTTTACGCTGCTCGACTCGCTGGTCAAACTCATATTCTTGCCTGGATTATTGACATTACCATTAGCAAACTTATTAAATGGGCAACTGCTGAAGCGAATCGTAATCTTTATTCATCTAATCCCCGTAAGGATGGTGACATTATTAACAGCATTTTACGTCAACTTCAGGATCCCAACTCTGACATTTCTGTTGCTATTGCTAACGCTCCTACACCTGAAAAGGAAGAAAAATCTATGTTAGATGAAGTTGAATCATATCACGTTCATGCCAAAACTCGTGATGCTATCGTTCGACGACTAGGACACAAAGGTGGATTTACTCCTGAACGTAAGAAATGGGATTCTCTTTTTATGGCAGAGTATGTAGAAGAAACGTTTCAGGAATGGGTTAAATCTGGTACTAAAAATTATGACTTCATTTCTAACAATGATATCCCCATTATTCTTTCTCAGGATGAAGGTCGTGGTGTTGAGGAGGTAGCATATAAGTGGGCTCAACATGTTCTTGATAAGAATGGTCCTCTTAAGGTCTTGTTTTCTTTGAAGAAATCTGGTAAAATTGATGCTATAAAAGCAGATGAAATGCGCCGCATGTTTATCCAAAAGGTTGGTGACCACATGAAGATGATGGGTGAAGCATATCAGATGATCTATGTTGATAATCTTGGTACTTTGCCTATGTACGAAGCATTTCCTGAGTTTGCTGGAGAAACTAAAATGATTAAACTGTATTAATGTATAACATCCTCGCGGGTAACTGCCAATCTGTTCTCTCCACTTATGGGGAGAACTTTTTTCATTCTTGTATTACTGACCCTCCTTATGGTATGGGTATGGATCATTGGGATCATTCTGTTCCTGATGTAGACATCTGGCGTGAAGTATATCGTACACTTCGCCCTGGTGCATTCTGTCTTGCGTTCTGTTCTCCTGAATTGTATCATAGACTCGCATGTAATGTAGAAGACGCGGGATTTATGATTAAAGATCAGATCATGTGGATGACTACCACCAAGATGCCCAAGTATAATAAACTTAAACCCGCACACGAACCCATTGTCGTAGCACAGAAACCGTACAAAGGTACGCTCAAGGATAACTTTGAGGAATGGGGATGCGGAATGATTGATATAACTAACACTCGTATTCCGTGGGATAAGAAACCTCCTACTGGTTGGGTGGCACAAGGTGCTAAACGTCGCACATTTGGTAAGGATGGTAAAACTACAGGCACACAGAAAGAGTTTGGAACTGTAGATGCTAATCCTGATGGACGCTATCCATCAAATATCATTGGTGATGTACAACATGAGCATCAAAAGTATTTCTATGCTCCTCGTGCCACACGTAAAGAGAAGGGACAAGATAACGATCACCCTACAGTCAAACCTGTGAGTTTGATGGAGTATCTTATCAAAATCTATTCTCCCATTAATTCTACCGTACTCGACCCATTTTGTGGCAGTGGAACAACTGGTGTTGCTGCTCTAGGTATTGATAGAAACTTCATTGGAATTGATTCTGATGAGCACTATTGTCAAATCGCATCAGATCGACTAAGATCAGAATGTCCAGAGACCCCTCCACAATCGCCCACAAGCGTCTTGAACCACTTATGACTGACCAGACTATAGAAGTGCCTCTAACGCCCTCTGAGATCC
>MDTC01253980.1_pt1 | contig 17149 bp, 13 predicted proteins | sample 811181 | NCBI WGS metagenome assembly MDTC01 (sample SAMN05326644, study PRJNA326480) | marine metagenome | isolation source: seawater | place: Pacific Ocean: North | collected 2011 | reverse complement strand
GGCGCGTTCAACTCGCAGATCCTCCGCGAGGGTCTGGAGCTTGCACAGCTCTTGCGCGACCAGGGTAAGGAACCTGTCTTCTACCTGGTCGGACGCAAGGCAGTCGGCTACTTCCAGTTCCGCAAGATGGCAAGCGCGGCGCAGTGGACCGGTGACACCGACACTCCGCACTTCCACACCGCCGAGGAGATCGCGGCAGCGCTGCTGGATGCCTACGACCGCGGGGGTGACGAAGGAGGGGTCGACGAGATCCACCTCGTCTACAACCGCTTCGTTAGCATGATGACCCAGAGCCCCGAGCAGGTCCGCCTGCTGCCGCTCGAGGTCGTCGAGGCCGAGGAATCAGCATCCGCTCAGGTGTACCCGCTGTACGAGTTCGAGCCGGATGCCGAGACGGTGCTCAACCAGCTGCTGCCGGTGTACATCCAGAGCCGCGTCTTCAACGCCCTCCTTCAGTCGTCGGCGGCAAAGCACGCCGCGACCCAGAAGGCCATGAAATCCGCGAGCGATAACGCCGACAAGCTCATCACCGATTACACCCGCCTGCGCAACAACGCGCGACAGGCCGAGATCACGCAGCAGATCGCCGAGATCGTCGGCGGCGCCGACGCTCTGGCGTCGGGCAAGTAGACCTGACACGAAAGAGAATGACCATGACTCCCACCGCAACCGCCGAGAAGACCGCGGTCGTCGGCCGCGTCGCGCGCGTCACCGGCCCCGTCGTCGACATCGAGTTCCCGCATGACTCGATCCCCGACATCTACAACGCGCTGACCACCACGATCACGATCGAGGGCGAGTCCAGCGAGCTGACCCTCGAGGTCGCACAGCACCTTGGCGACGACCTCATCCGCGCCATCGCGCTCAAGCCCACCGACGGTGTCGTCCGTGGTCAGGAAGTCCGTGACACGGGCGGCCCGATCTCGGTGCCGGTCGGCGACGTGACCAAGGGCCACGTGTTCAACGTGACCGGCGAGGTCCTCAACGCCGAGCCGGGCGAGAAGATCGAGATTACCGAGCGGTGGGGCATCCACCGCAAGGCGCCGGCCTTCGACCAGCTCGAGTCCAAGACGACGATGTTCGAGACCGGCATCAAGGTCATCGACCTGCTGACCCCCTACGTGCAGGGTGGAAAGATCGGTCTGTTCGGTGGTGCGGGCGTCGGCAAGACCGTCCTCATCCAGGAGATGATCCAGCGTGTTGCGCAGGACCACGGTGGTGTGTCGGTGTTCGCCGGTGTCGGTGAGCGTACCCGTGAGGGTAACGACCTGATCCACGAGATGGAAGAGGCAGGTGTCTTCGACAAGACCGCCCTCGTCTTCGGTCAGATGGACGAGCCGCCGGGGACCCGTCTTCGTGTGGCGCTCTCGGCGCTGACGATGGCCGAGTACTTCCGTGACGTGCAGAAGCAGGACGTGCTGTTGTTCATCGACAACATCTTCCGCTTCACGCAGGCAGGTTCCGAGGTCTCGACGCTTCTCGGCCGCATGCCCTCCGCTGTGGGTTACCAGCCGAACCTCGCCGACGAGATGGGTGTGCTCCAGGAGCGCATTACTTCCACGCGCGGTCACTCGATCACCTCGCTGCAGGCGATCTACGTCCCCGCCGACGACTACACCGACCCAGCGCCGGCTACGACCTTCGCCCACCTCGATGCGACCACCGAGCTTTCGCGTGCGATCGCCTCGCGCGGTCTGTACCCCGCGGTCGACCCGCTGACCTCGACCAGCCGCATCCTGGACCCGCGGTACGTCGGTGAAGACCACTACCGTGTGGCAACCGCGGTGAAGCAGATCCTGCAGAAGAACCAGGAACTGCAGGAGATCATCGCGATCCTCGGTGTCGACGAGCTCTCCGAAGAGGACAAGGTCGTCGTGTCGCGTGCGCGCCGCATCCAGCAGTTCCTCTCGCAGAACACCTACATGGCCAAGAAGTTCACCGGTGTCGAGGGCTCCACGGTTCCGATCAAGGAGACGATCGAGTCGTTCGACGCGATCGTCAAGGGCGACTTCGACCACGTGGCCGAGCAGGCGTTCTTCAACGTGGGTGGCATCTCCGACGTCGAAGAGCGCTGGGCGCAGATCCAGAAGGAGAACGGCTGATCATGCCGCTGCACGTCAGCCTCGTCTCCGCCGACGCCGAAGTGTGGTCGGGGGAGGCATCCCTCGTCGTCGCGAAGACCGTCGAGGGTGAGATCGGCTTCATGGCGGGTCACGAGCCGGTGCTCGCGATCCTCGCCGAGGGCCAGGTGCGCATCACGAAGGATGACGGCAGCAAGGTCGTCGCGAACGCTCAGGACGGCTTCCTCTCCATCGAGAGCGATGTCGTCACGATCGTGGCCGGCAACGCTGCTCTCGTCGCCTGACATCAGCATCCGCCCGGCGTAGGCCTCGGCCGCGTTGAACGGGCGTAGGAAGAATCGCCGAGGTAGGACGAATGCATCGTCATCCGTCCTACCTCGGCGATTTCGCCTTTCTCGGTGAGGAGATGCGGTGCTGATCCTGCTGCCTCCCTCGGAGACGAAGCGACCAGGCGGAGAGGGTGCGCCGTGGGATGCATCCCGTCTGGCGTTTTCTGAACTCACGCCGATCCGCGAGTCGGTGATCGACGCGCTGGTGCGGCTGAGCGATGACCCGGATGCCGCAGCCAAGGTCCTGAAGCTCGGGCCGAAGCAGCGCGGCGAGATCGAAACGAACCGGTCGCTGCGCACCTCCCCGACGATGCCGGCGATCGACAGGTACACGGGAGTGCTTTTCGACGCTCTGGATGCCTCGAGTCTCGACTCGTCTGCCAGGCGCTGGCTCGGCGACCATGTCGTGATCCATTCCGCGCCTTTCGGCCTGGTCGGTGCTCTGGACCCCATTCCGTCCTACCGGCTGGGTGCGGGCATCAGTCTTCCCGGCCTCGCCTCGCAGCGGCGCCTCTGGGCCGCTCCCGTCGCGGCAGCGCTCGCCCGTGACACCCGCGGGTTTGTGCTCGACCTGAGGTCCGAGGCCTACGTTGCGCTCGGGGCTGCACCGGTCGGGCGGAGCGCCTACGTGCGAGTCCTGACGCGGGCTCCGGACGGGCAGACGCGAGCGCTCAATCACTTCAACAAAGCCGCTAAGGGCCGGCTCACCCGCGCTCTCGCGGAGTCCAGCGCCGACCTCGCGGACACAGCGCAGTTCGTGAGATGGGCGAGCGACGCCGGGTTCGAGACGGCCCCCGACGGCGACGTCATGACGCTCATCTTGCCCCCACGCTGAGAATCTGCTGACAGCTACGCTCAAGGATCGCTAGCATGTGGTGCAGCGGGCGAGTGCCCCGTCGCGCACCGGCTCGAGGTGCGAGTCCTGACCGTTCGGGAGGAACGTTCATGTTCGAAAACGTAGGCGCCTCGGTCGTCTATTACAACGACGGCGCGTCGATCGGCTTGCTGATCTTCTTCGCCTTCTTCTGGATCATCTTTGCCGCAGCGGGCTACGTCCTGACCTCGTTCTTCTTGATGAGGATCTTCGACAAGGCTGGCGTGCAGGGCAAGTGGCGCGCGTGGGTGCCCGTCTACAACGGCATGATCTTCCTCAAGCTCGGCGACCTCAGCCCCTGGCTGCTCCTCTACGCGATCGGTGCGGCGATCCTGCTCGGCTGGATCCCCGTCATCGGCCAGCTCATCGGCCTCGCCGCGTTCGTGCTGACGCTGCTCGCTGCCTGGCGCGTTGGCCTCAAGCTGCAGAAAGAGGCAGTCTGGCTCATTCTCTACTTCTTCCTCTCGATCGTCTGGCTCGGTATCGCGGCCTTCGACAAGTCGCGTTGGAACACGGCGATCCCGGCCGCGCCCTGGGCGGGCAACGGGTTCCTGGGAGACCGTACGAACTGGGACGGCATCCCCTCGCAGGTTCCGGCCGGTGGTTACCCCGCGAACCCGGCAACCAGCCCCGCAGCCGGCTACGCGGCACCGCCGGCTCCGCCGACCGGATACGCTCCTCCGGCCGCACCCCCTGCCGCGCCTCCCGCTGCTGCACCGCAGCCCCCGGCAAGCCCGGAGCCGCCCGCAGCGCCCGAAGAGCCCAAGGCCTAATCCCGCTTGACCCCAGAGGCCCCCACCGCACGGTGGGGGCCTCTCACACGTTCGGCTGTTGCAATCTCGGCCGTTCGCTGACGGCGCAGCCGAGTGATTTGCCTGCCGCAGGATGCCGGGCGTAGCGTCAGCGAGGACGTGTCCGCGGGGAGCCGACCGTCCGTTCGGTGGAAGGACCTCCTCGTGCTCTGGACCCTCCTGGTGCGATACCTGCGACCCGCGTGGCCGCTCATCATCGCGGTCATCGTGTTTCAGCTTGCTCAGTCGATCGCATCGCTGCTGCTTCCGACTCTGAACGCTGACATCATCGACAACGGTGTGGTGACCGGCGACATCGCCTACATCTGGTCGACCGGCGGTCTCATGCTCGTCATCTCGCTCGTGCAAGTCGTGTGCGCGATCATCGCCGTGTACTTCGGGTCGCGACTTGCCATGGGAATGGGCAAGAACCTGCGGGCCGATGTCTTCCACCGCGTCGTCGCGTTCTCGCAGCGCGAGGTCGGGAGCTTCGGCGCGCCGTCTCTCATCACGCGCAACACGAACGACGTGCAGCAGGTGCAGATGCTCGTGCAGGTTTCGGCGACGCTGATGGTCTCGGCCCCGATGCTCGCGATCGGCGGGGTGATCATGGCGATTCGCCAGGACCCCGGCCTGTCGTGGCTCATGGCGGTAGCGGTGCCTGTGCTGCTGATCCTGGTCTCACTCATCGTCGTGCGAATGGTTCCCGCGTTCACGGTCATGCAGCAGCGGATCGACCGCGTCAATCAGATCATGCGCGAGCAGCTGAGCGGCATCCGTGTCGTTCGCGCCTTCGTCCGCGAAGACCACGAACGTCAGCGCTTCGACGTCGCGAGCCGCGATGTGATGGCGACAGGACTTCGCGCGGGCAACCTCATGGCGCTGATGTTTCCCGTTGTCATGCTCGTGCTCAATGTCTCGAGCGTTGCGGTGATCTGGTTCGGCGCCTTCCAGGTGCAAAACGACGGCGTCGAGATCGGAACCCTCTTCGCCTTTCTCACCTACATCATGCAGATCCTCATGGGTGTCATGATGGCGACGTTCATGTTCGTCATGATCCCTCGTGCCGCGGTCTGCGCGAAGCGGATCGGCGAGGTCCTGGACACGGAACCCTCGGTTGAGCCTCCCGCCGTCGCCGTGGCAGCCCCCGCGCCGCGCGGCCGGGTCGAATTCTCGCACGTCGACTTCGCCTACCCGGGTGCGCAGGATCCGGTGCTTCACGACATCACCTTCACGGTCGAGCCGGGCACGACGACAGCGATCATCGGATCGACCGGGGCCGGCAAGTCGACGCTCATCGGGCTCGTGCCGCGCTTGTTCGATGTGACGGCGGGGGAGGTGCGTGTCGATGGTGTCGACGTGCGCTCGCACGATCCCGATGAACTGTGGGCGCGGATCGGGCTGGTCCCGCAACGGGCGTTCCTGTTCTCCGGAACCGTCGCCTCGAACCTGCGGTACGGCGATGCCGCCGCCGATGACGCAAGTCTGTGGCGTGCCCTGGAGCTGGCGCAGGCGCGCTCGTTCGTCGAGTCCTTCCCCCTGGGACTCGAGGCACCGATCGCGCAAGGGGGCACGAACGTCTCGGGTGGGCAGCGACAGCGCCTCGCGATAGCGCGAGCGCTCGTGAAGAACCCGCCGATCTTCATCTTCGACGACTCGTTCTCGGCCCTCGATCTGCGAACGGATGCCGCGCTTCGCCGAGCCCTCGACACCGAACTTCCTGACGCTACGCGCCTGATCGTCGCCCAGCGAGTGTCGACGATTCAGCACGCCGATCAGATCGTGGTGCTCGACCACGGTCGGATCGTCGGCATCGGTAGACACGATGAGCTCGTGGGGACGTGCGAGACCTACCGCGAGATCGTCGATTCCCAGCTCTCGGCGGAGGCAGCGGCATGAGCGCGCCTCGTCCCGCTGCAGGTGCAGCTCCCGCGCGCGGTCCGATGGGGGGCGGCCCCATGGGACGCGGGATGGGGATGCCCGTGCAGAAGGCGCAGAATTTCGGCGCGAGCGCGAAGCGCCTGCTCGCGCATCTGCGCCGAGAGAACGCGCTCCTGGTCGTCGTTATCGTGTTGGGCGTCTTTTCGGTGGCACTGTCGGTGATCGGGCCGAAGCTCCTGGGGGAGGGCACCAACCTCGTTTTCGCTGGTTTCGTGTCGCTGCAATTCTCGGATGTTCCCCCGGGGACCACGCAGCAGCAGATCATGGACCAGCTCATCGCGAACGGTCAGCAGGAGCAGGCTGACCTGCTCTCGACGATGACCTTCACCCCGGGTGCGGGTATCGACTTCGCAGCCCTTGGCCAACTCTTGCTGCTCGTGCTCGCCGTGTATGTGGGCGCGAGCCTGTTCGGTTGGCTGCAGGCCCGCATCCTGAACGGCGTCGTCCAGCGCGCGATGCACCGCCTACGCATCGAGGTCGAGCAGAAGATCCACCGCCTGCCGCTGTCGTATTTCGACCGCGTCCAGCGGGGCGAGCTGCTGAGCCGCGTCACCAACGACGTCGACAACATCGGCCAGAGCCTCCAGCAGACACTGTCGCAGGTCGTGATTTCGCTCCTGACCGTGATCGGCGTGCTGGTCATGATGTTCGTGATCTCGCCGCTTCTAGCGGTCATCGCGCTGGTCACCATTCCGCTGACGATCGTCGTCACCGTCCTGGTCGCGCGCCGTTCACAGGCCCTCTTCGTGACGCAGTGGCGGGCCACTGGCGTCCTCAATGCCCGCATCGAAGAGACTTTCTCGGGGCACTCGGTCGTCAAGGTGTTCGGGCACCAGCGTGAGGCCGAGACCGACTTCGCCGCCGAGAACGAAGAGGTGTACCGGGCGAGCTTCGGCGCGCAGTTCCTCTCGGGAATCATCATGCCCGCCATGATGTTCATCGGTAACCTCGTCTACGTCGCGATCGCGGTCGTCGGCGGGCTGCAGGTCGCCGGGGGAATGCTCTCGATCGGAGACGTGCAGGCCTTCATCCAGTACTCGCGGCAGTTCACACAGCCCCTGAGCCAACTCGGATCCATGGCGAACCTGCTGCAGTCGGGGGTAGCCAGCGCCGAGCGGGTCTTCGAACTGCTCGACGAGCCCGAGCAGACCGACGATCCCGAGCCAGCCGAGACCGTGCCGAGCGACGCGAGCACTCTCGAGTTCCGCGACGTGTCCTTCCGCTATGTCGCCGACACGCCGCTCATCGATGACCTGACTCTGCGCGCGGCATCCGGGAGCACGGTCGCGATCGTCGGACCCACGGGTGCGGGAAAGACGACGCTTGTCAACCTCGTCATGCGCTTCTACGACGTGGATGAGGGCGGCATCCTGCTCGACACCGCGGCGGGGCTTCCAGACGGAGGCCTCGATACGCGACGGATGACGCGCGATGACCTGCGGGCGCGCACCGGCATGGTGCTGCAGGACACGTGGCTGTTCGCGGGCACGATCCGGGAGAACATCGCTTACGGCCGGCCGGAAGCGAGCGAGGAAGAGCTGGTGGCGGCGGCCTCGGCGGCATACGTGGACCGATTCGTCCATGCGCTCCCGGACGGATACGACACCGTGCTCGACGACGAGGCGACGAATCTGTCGGTGGGTGAGCGGCAGCTTGTCACGATCGCGCGAGCCTTCCTCGCTGATCCGCGCATCCTGATCCTCGATGAGGCGACGTCGTCGGTCGATACCCGCACCGAACTCCTGATCCAGCGCGCCATGTCCAGCCTGCGGCGCGACCGGACCTCGTTCGTGATCGCGCACCGTCTCTCGACGATTCGAGATGCCGACCTCATCCTGGTCATGGAAGCCGGCGCGATCGTCGAACAGGGGACGCACGAGGAGTTGCTGCGCGCGCGGGGGGCCTACTGGGCGCTCTACAACGCTCAGTTCGAAGCCCCCGCCGACGAGGGGGCAGAACCGGTCGGACGCGAGTGACTGCACGCCACCACCGCCGCACGTCCCCGCCCCGTGTCTGACGTTCGATTAGTATGTGACGGTCGGTGCCTCGCGCCGGCACCGACAACGACGAGGAAAGGGTCGCGTGGCCGAGGTTTCCGCCCATTCCCGCACCGTTGACCTGGCACGCGATCGCCTCGAGCTCGCCTGGGCCGCGGTGACAGACACGGGCCGTCGGCGTGAGGTCAATCAGGATGCCGTCCTCGCGGAGTTCCCCCTGTTCATCGTCGCCGACGGAATGGGTGGTCACATCGGTGGCGAGATCGCCAGCGCGAGCGCTGTCGAACGCCTCCACGCTGTGGCCGACACCGGCTCCGTCTCCACCAAGGCGATCGAGAAGGCCCTCGCGCGCGCGGTGAAAGACATCGCCGCTCGTCCGGAGGCAACCGACGAGGCGACCGGCACCACCGTGACCGGGCTGTTCCTTGACGTCTCGGGCGCCGAGGCATCCTGGGTTGCCCTGAACATCGGGGACTCTCGCGTTTATCTGCTTCGCGATGGCGCGATTGTGCAGGTCACGACTGACCACTCGGTCGTCCAGGAGCTCATCGCCTCCGGGCGACTGAGCCCGGAAGAGGCAGAGAACCACCCGTACGGAAACGTCATAACGCGGGCGCTCGGACCCAGTGAGAGCGTCACCCCCGACTACGTCCGCCTCGACGTGGTCGATGGCGACAGGTTCGTCATCTGCTCTGACGGGCTGACCAAGGAGCTCACTGACTTCGGCATCCAGCACTTCCTTGCCGAACATCCCGAGCCGGCGGCGGCAGTTGAGGCGATGCTGGATGCTGCGCTGGAGAACGGCGGGCGCGACAACATCTCGATCGTCGTTGTAAACGTCGCCCGCGTCCCGGGGGCCTGAGGTTCCGTTCCTCCCCAACGCGGCGATCGCTCCGCTCGGGCGCGACGGTGGGCCCGGTAGCGCGATCGCGCCGATCCGGGTGATGGGCTGGGGTGATGCGTTCACCGTCTGGAACCGCGCAGCGCCTGTCCCCCGTAACGAAGCTGCGCGCCCCCGCTCGTGCCGCGACCGGTCTTCCGATCCTTGCGACGGCGGTGCCGGTGCTCGGGGCAGTGGCGCTGTGGGCGGTGACCGGATCCGTGTTGAGCCTGTGGTTCGCTGCCCTCGCGCCGATGATGGCGGTGGCGGGGTTCGGGGACCGCGTGTGGGCGGCACGGCGTGCGCGGCGCCGGGATGATGCTGTAGCCGAGGCGGACTCTGCCTCGCTGAGCGCGGCGATCGAAAAGGAGGTCGTCCGTCGTCGCGACCGTGCATGGCGAGCCTGGCCCGACATCCGCCGGCTCCTGGAGAATCCGGAAGAGGTGTGGCGGGAGGTCGAGGGTCGCCAAGGCCACCTCGTGCTGGGAAGCGGCGACATACCGATCACGGTGGCCGCCGAGCACGTGTCCGACCTTCGGGCTGAGTTCGCGCCCGAGGTCGCCGCGCGAACTGCCGGCACGCCGAACCTGACGATGCCGGATGCCCCCGCGACTGTGCCGCTGCGCGGCAGCCTCGCCGTGGTCGGACCCGAGCCACTTGTTGCTGGGGCGGTGCGCGCGATGCTCGTCCAACTGTGTCTGGTCCATCCGCCCGGTGATCTTGAGATCACCGGGGACCTTCCGGGTGGTTTCTCGTGGGTCGAGGAACTCCCGCATCGGTTCACACCCGGGCAGCACCGGATCGCGCTGGATGTCTCAAGTGGGTGGGACGGCCCCGTCGGGGAGGTTGATGCCTCGATCCTCATCGGGCGGGGAGGTGGCGCCGGAGTTCGGGTTGTGCTCGGTCAGAGAGCTACCGGATCGGCGCACGCGACAGTGGACACCGGTGAAGACAGTCTCGAGATTCGCCCACAGATGCTCTCCGAGTTCCAGGCGAGCCTTCTGGCTCGCTCCCTGCGCGAGAAGATCTCGCGGACAGCGATGGACAGTGGCGAGCTCGCGCTGGACGGTCTGGTCGAGCCGCACCGAGCGTCCGAGCCCGGAGCGGGTGCTCGAAGCCTTGTGAGCGTCATCGGGACCTCGAATGCGAGCGCGTTCTGCCTCGACCTCGTCAGCGACGGGCCGCACGCGCTGGTCGTCGGTACGACAGGCAGCGGCAAGAGCGAACTACTGCGAACGTGGGTCGCCTCGCTGGCCGCGCACTACAGCCCAGAGGATGTGGTCTTCGTCCTCGCGGACTTCAAGGGAGGCACAGCGTTCTCATCGCTCCGGAGACTCCCGCACGTCACCGGTGTTCTGACCGATCTCGACGAGGCTGCGGCAACGCGAGGGATCGAGAGCCTGCGCGCTGAGGTGCGGCGGCGTGAGGGCGTGCTCGCGGCAGCCGGAGTCCGAGATATCGCCGAGGGGGCTGCGGATCTGCCGCGTCTGGTCGTGGTCGTCGACGAGTTCGCCGCGTTACTGAGTTCTCACAGCGAGCTTGCGAACCTGTTCATTGATCTCACCGCGCGGGGAAGAGCGCTGGGCATCCACGTGATCTTGGGCACGCAGCGCGCCACCGGGGTCTTTCGTGAGGCGCTTCTGGCCAATTGTCTGCTGCGCGTTGTTCTCCGGGCCGCCGATGTTGCCGATAGTCGCCTCATGCTCGGAGATGACAGCGGCTGTCGGGTGCCTGCCGGCGTGCGTAGCGCCGGGAGCGCCCTCGTCAGACGCGCGACAGACCACAGGCCGGTGCCGATTCGCGTCGCGCTGGTGGGAGACGAGTTCGTGTCGCGAATCGCTGCCCGCTCCGAGGCCGCACCGGTACAGGCGCCCTGGCTCGAGCCCCTCCCGGTCACGGTGGCACTTCCGGGCGGGAGGAACGACGACACGCTTCTCATCGGGCTCGCCGATGAGCCGCATCTGCAGCGACAGGAACCCGTCGGGATCGCGAGATCAGTTCGGGGCCTGTGCGTCGTCGGAGCCGCCGGATCGGGCGTGACGACTGCGCTGCAGACTGTCGCGGCCCAGATCGGCGAGGTCGAGGCCTGGGTCGATTCCGATGATCTCGAGCGAGCCTGGGACGTCCTGAACCGTGTCGCCGTTACCCGGCGCGGCGCTGTCGTGGTCGATGACGCCGACGCGGTCTTGGCGGCGCTCCCGTCGGAGTACGCCCATGTCGCAGCAGGCCTCCTCGAAACGATAGCCCGCTCGTCCGGGGAGGGACATCCGTTCCTGCTCGGGCTGGAACGTCTCGCGGGGCCGATTGCTCGCGTCGCCGATCTCCTGCCGCATCGCCTGCTGCTTCGCCATTCCCAGCGCAGCGACTACCTTTCTGCCGGCGGGGTGCCGGGCCACTGTGATCCCACAGCTTCGGCGGGTCGAGGACGACTCGACGGGACGCTCGTGCAGGTATTCCAGGCCGAAACTGCTTCTCGAGGGGTGAGGGTGCCGAACGAGTCAACCTGGCGACCGCCGGCCGGACTGACGTGTTGGGTTACGCGCGCCACCCCCGGCGCTGAGCGCATCCAGGAGCAGTGGCTGGCTCGTGACGTGGTGGTCACGGGACCCGATCACGCGCTCGCCGGAGGCAGCCCGCAGGCGCTGGAGCCTGGACGCTCGCTCGTCGTGCGCGCTGAACCCGAGCAGTGGCAGAGGTTCTGGACGACGCTGACCACCCTGCGCGCGCAGGGTCCTCTTCTGGTCGATCCATCGTGTGCGGCGGAGTACCGCATCCTCACCGGGCGACGAGAGCTTCCTCCCCTGTGTCTTCCCGGCGCGCTGCGCGGATGGCTCCTCGAACCCGGGCGGGAGGTCAGTCGGGTGCGGCTCGGATGATGCGGATGACGATCAGAACGCAGGGGAGATCATGCCGACGTCGCGCTCGCCGCCGCGTACCCGCAGGGGCAGCTCTTCCCGCGCGCGTGAGACGTCGGCGGCGCTCAGTGCGCCAGTTCGCTCGAGAAGACGCAGCGCGACGATGGACGAGGCCCGGGCGGAGCCATCGAGCATCTTGAGGGCTACCGTCGTCCCATCCGGCGCGACCATGATCATCACGCCCTCGGCACCCCCCTTCGCGAAGACTCCCGTCTGTTCGATCGCGATGGTGTCGGCCCGTCCTGGGCCGTCAATCGTCCAGGGATGCCGGCGCACTGCCCCGACCAGCGCTGCCGCGTTGCGATGCAGCGCGAACGGCGACCGCTCCGAAGAACCGCCGATCCGGTGCGCTGCCTTGGCAAGGCCCGACAGAGTGAGGGCGAACACCGGAGCGCCGCATCCGTCGATGACCGATGCCTGAACACGCTCGCCGGTCAGCCGCTCGACGAGTTCGCGAATCTGAACCTGCAGCGGATGCTCGGGGTCGAGGTAGGTGGCAAGGTCCCACCCCTGTGCGACGCACGCCGCGAGCATTGCCGCGTGCTTGCCCGAGCAGTTCATACGAAGCCGCTCGGGCTCTCCTCCGGCGCGGACCAGGGCATCTCGTGTCGCCGTGTCGGATGGCCACGCGGGCGGGCACTGAAGGCTGCGCTCGTCCAGCCCGGCAGCGTCGAGAATGTCACGGACCACTGCGACGTGCCGGTCGGTTCCGGCATGGCTGGCGGTCGCGAGCGCCAGCGTCTCGTCAGCAAGCTGCGCGCCCGCGGCAAGGCACGCCAGGGCCTGGATCGGCTTCAAAGATGACCGCGGAAGGATGGGTGCGTCGGTGTCGCCGAGCCGCTCGATGGCCTGACCCTCGGGGTTCAGGACGATCGCCGCGCCGGCATGGCGGGATTCCACGAATCCGCCTCGTTCCACCCGCGCGAGCTCGACGGCAGCAGCAACAGGGAGGGTCTCAGGCACTCGAACAGCCTATCCGGGCCACTGACCCCGAGCAGGTGTCAGACTTGCCCCATGCTGGGTGAACACGACTACATCGTCCGGGCGGAATGGACCGGCAACCGTGGCGTCGGCACGGCGGGCTATCGGGACTATGCCCGAGACGTGACCCTGCGGATCGAGGGAAAGCCGGATCTTCTCGCCTCGAGCGACAAGCCGTTTCGGGGGGATCCATCGCGGTGGAACCCCGAGGATCTCCTCGTCGCCTCCCTCAGCGAGTGCCACCTGCTGTCCTACCTGCACGCGGCAGTCCAAGCGGGTGTCGTGGTCGTCGCTTACCGAGACACCGCTACCGGAGTCATGGTGCAAGACGGTCACGGTGGGGGGAGCTTCCGCGAGGTGACGTTGCATCCGGTTGTGACGGTAGCGGACGAGTCGATGCGGGCCGCCGCCGAGGCTGCGCATCAGCAGGCCAACACGTGGTGCTTCATCGCGAACTCGGTCAACTTTCCCGTCCACCACCGTCCTACGACGCTCGTGGCGGGAATCGACGGTTGAGCCGGGGAGTCAGCGGCGCTCGTGCGGGAGTACCTGCTTGATGCGTTCGATCGGCGACTGGGGCTGAACCTCGTTGTACGCGCCCGCGAGTTCCTGCCCGGACAGCGCGTGGATCGCGGCCATGATCTCATCGGTTGCGCCGCGGCGGGCGCGACCGGATGACGAGTCGCCATGATGGGACAGATCCAGCGGCTGACCGAACTTGACAGTGATGCGGTGCTTCGGGGAGGGCATCGTGGCTCCCTTCGGCATGACCTTGTCGGTGCCGATGAGCCCCACGGGAACAACGGGTGCGCCGGTCTGGAGCGCCAGGAAGGCGACCCCCGTGCGCCCCTTGTAGAGGCGTCCGTCCATCGAGCGCGTGCCCTCCGGATACAGCGCGACGGCGCTTCCCTCCTCGAGAAGAGCGCGCTGCTGCTCCAGGGCGTCGAGGGCTGCTTGACCTGCACCGCGGCGAACGGGTATCGCGCCGATGGAGGTGAAGAACTGCCGCGAGGCCCATCCTGAGAAGCCCGAGCCTTCGAAGTAGCTCGACTTCGCCAGGAAGTGAACCCGCCGCGGCGCGCCGACAGGGATGGCGATCGAGTCGATGAACGAGAGATGGTTGCTCGCGAAGATGACTGGTCCGCTTCGGGGCACCAGATGCTTGCCCTCGACACGGGGTCGATAGATCAGGCGGGCAAGCGGCGTGATCACCGTACGTCCGAGCGCATACGTGATGCCCATGCGGCGACGGGTCGTGTTGCCGTCGGCGGGGGGCTCCGCGTTCGTGCGAGCGGTGGGTTCGACGGTCACCCGTCGAGGTTACCGTCGGTTTCATTCCCCGATCGGAATGGCGCCGGGCTCGCGATTCCCAGGAGAGACAGAGGAATTGTGCGAAAGGATGGGGGCTCCGCCCACAGCAGAGGACCATTGTGCGCTCACGTTCCCTTCTCGCCCTGACCGTCGCCGCGACCGCGGCCCTTCTTCTGGCAGGCTGTACTTCCGCCTCCGAGAGCGACCCAACGGCATCCACCGCCGGCAACGGCGGACTGTGCGCCGCAGCTGCCGAGTCCGGCCCGGTTTCCGAGTCCGTGACGGTGGAGGGAGACTTCGGAACAGTTCCTACCGCATCCTTCTCGACACCGATCGCCGTTGACGGGATGCAGCGGTCCGTCGCCATCACGGGCGATGGAGCGGCGCTGACAGACGGCGCATATGTTTCGTACGCCCTCACCGTTTTCGACGGTGACACGGGAGCGCAGGTGGATTCGGCCGGATATGACGACTCTGCCCCGCTGGCCCCGATCCCGGTGGAAGCCGGCACGGGCATCGACGAGTTCTTCGGATGCGCCACGCAGGGTTCGCGGATCGTTCTGGCAGTTCCGGGGCAGGGTGAAACAGCGGCGCAGATCTATGTGCTGGATGTGCTCGAGGTGACGCCAGCTGATCAGTGGTGCCAGGTCGTGGACGCTGACACGGCCATGCCGACCGTCACGTTCGACGAGAGCGGTGCTCCCGCCATCGCGATCCCGGCATCGGACCCGCCCAGTGGTGTTGTCGTCGACGTGCTCACCGAAGGTGACGGCGCTGTCGTCGAGCCCGGCGACAGCGTCACGGTGAACTACACCGGGGTGAAGTGGAGCGATGGGAGCGTCTTCGACTCCAGCTGGGAGAAGGGCTCTCCCGCGACGTTCCAGACGACACAGGTCGTGTCCGGCTTCCAGCGGGCGCTCGAGGGGCAGAAGGTCGGCTCGACGGTCCTCGTTTCGATGTCGCCCCTGTGTGGATATGGCGAAGCGTCGGTGACCAACACCAATGCACTGGCAGGCGAGACGCTCGTGTTCGTCGTGGAGATCATCTCCAGCGAGCCTGCGGCCGGCTGAGAGCTACCCTGGCGCGGCGCATCGCGAGGCCCTCGATAGGCTGAGCGCATGCGCCGCGTCATCATCCTTGGTTCCAGCGGCTCGATCGGCACGCAGGCCCTCGATGTGATTCGGGGGAACCGAGATCGCTTCGATGTCGTGGGTCTGGCGACCGGGAGCCAACGCGACGTGCTCGAGGCGCAGGCCCGCGAGTTCGGTGTCGAGAGTACGGCTGTCGGCATCCACGAGGCAGAGCAGCTGGTCCGTGACGTCGAGGCCGATGTCGTGTTGAACGGCATCACGGGTTCGGTTGGCCTCGGCCCGACCATCGCGGCTCTTGAGGAGGGGCGAACTCTCGCGCTCGCCAACAAGGAGTCGCTGATCGTCGGAGGAGAGCTGGTCACCGCGCTCGCGCGTCCCGGCCAGATCGTGCCGGTGGATTCCGAACACTCGGCTATCGCGCAGGCGCTGCGCTCGGGCGAACGGTCAGAGGTCCGCCGACTCGTGCTGACCGCATCGGGCGGGCCGTTCCGGGGCCGCTCCCGTGATGCGCTGCGGACGGTCACACCCGCCGAAGCGCTGGCACATCCGACCTGGAACATGGGGCGCGTGGTGACCACGAACTCGGCGACCCTGGTCAACAAGGGACTCGAGGTGATTGAGGCGCACCTGCTGTTCGACGTGCCGTACGCGCAAATCGAGGTCGTCGTGCACCCGCAGTCGGTCGTCCACTCGATGGTGGAGTTCAGTGATGGCTCCACGATCGCCCAGGCATCCCCGCCCGATATGCGTCTGCCGATCTCGCTCGGTCTTGACTGGCCGCATCGCAGCGCTGGAGTGGGCCTCCCCATCGACTGGAGCACCGCGACCACCTGGAGCTTCGAGCCGCTTGAGGACACGGCCTTTCCGGCAGTCGAGCTGGCAAAGCGTGTGGGTCGCGCCGGCGGAACGTATCCGGCGGTCTTCAATGCTGCAAACGAGGTGGCTGTGGATGCCTTCCACGACGGGAGGATCGGATTCCTCGGCATCCTCGATACCGTCGAGCGGGTCGTCGAGGCCCACGAGCCCCCCGCCGCCCTGACCCGAGAGAGTCTTGCAGACGCTGAAGACTGGGCGCGGCGCACAGCGGCCGAGCTCCTGTAGCTCGCCTCCTCGTCGCGCGAACCCACAGGTCTCGGCGCGAACCCACAGGAGTCGCGCGCGAGAACGTGGGGGTTCGCGGCCGGGGGTGTGGGTTCGCGCCCAGAGGGGGAGGGGGAGGGGCGGTCAGTAGGTCATCAGGCCCCGGGCGCGGAACTGGCCGCGCACGCGTTCGATCAGCTCTGGCTCGGGGGCGCGGGTTTCGGCAAGGCTGTAGGCGCGCCCCAGGCGGTCCCACTTCGATGCGCCCATCTGGTGGAAGGGGAGAACCTCGACGCGCTCAACATTCGACCACCGCGAGACGATCTCGGCGACGGCGTCGACGTTGTCTTCGGCGTCAGTGAGTCCAGGCACGAGAACGAAGCGGATCCAGGTGGGAAGCCCCCGCGCGGCAAGGCGGTCACCGAAGTCGATCGTCGGTTGCAGCTCGCGTCCAGTGACCGTGCGGTAGGTCTCGGGGATGCCGGATTTCACGTCCAGCAGCACGAGGCTCACGTCATCGAGCATCGCGTCGGACGCGTTGCGGCCCAGGTAGCCCGACGTGTCGATGGCGGTGTGGATGCCTTCCGCTGCCGCTTCGTGGAGGATGCGGGCAACGAAGGCTGACTGCTGCAGCGGTTCGCCGCCCGAGATTGTCAGTCCGCCGCCGGTGGCCCGGAATACACCGGCGTAGCGGCGGATGCGTGTGACGATCTCGGCGAGTGTGGTCGGCGTTCCATCCTTCTGCAGCCACGTGTCAGGGTTCTGGCAGTACTGGCAGCGCAGCGGACATCCGGAGAGGAACAGGGTCATCCGGGTACCTGGCCCGTCGACGGCGGTCACCAGCTCCCAGGAGTGGACGCTTCCCACCTCGCCGGCGC
>MDTC01208643.1_pt1 | contig 17150 bp, 11 predicted proteins | sample 811181 | NCBI WGS metagenome assembly MDTC01 (sample SAMN05326644, study PRJNA326480) | marine metagenome | isolation source: seawater | place: Pacific Ocean: North | collected 2011 | reverse complement strand
GCGATAAATCTTTATCAATATATGGTGGAATATATAATATAAATTACAATGATGAATTTTGGTCAGAATATTATAAAGAAGTAATAGTTAATAATGAAAATGAATATTTAACAGAGAAACAATTAATTGAAAATGGTCCATTATTGATTGATGTAGATTTTAGATATAATAAGGATGTAGTTACAAGAATGCATACAAAGAGTCATATTATAGATTTAATAGATTTATATGCATCTAAATTAAATGATATATATAATGTGTCAAGTGATACAACAATAGATATATTTATATTAGAAAAACCAAATATTAATATATTAGAAGATAAGGTAAAAGATGGAATTCATATAATTTTTGGTCTAAAAATGCATAAAGCAGAACAGATTATTTTAAGAAAGAAGATATTAAATGATATAAATTTACTTAATAGTTGGAATGAATTACCATTAACAAATAGTTTTGAAGATGTTTTTGATGAAGGTGTTACAAAAGGACAAGTAAATTGGCAATTATTTGGATCAAAAAAACCAAATAATGAAGCTTATAAAATGTCTTATTATTATAAAATTACTTATAAAACTAGTGAATCAATTTGGGAATTTAATGATATTAAACTAAATGATATAAATTTAAGAGAATTATTACCAAAATTAAGTGCACGATATAGCGAACATATTAGATTAGATTTAAATGATAATGAATTTTTATTAGATGCAATTAATGAAGAGAAGAGTAATTTAAATAGAAAAAATAATACAAATAGAAAATTAGATAATATTAACTTTAATGAAGATTTTGATTTAATAGATTTTTCAAAAATATCTACTAAAGAACAATTAGATTATTTAATAAATAAATATATAGATGATGATAGTATTGAGAATTATGATTTAAAAGAAACATATTTATTTACAATGATATTACCAGAAAAATATTATAAAGAAGGTTCATTTAATAATTGGATAAGAGTAGGTTGGGCTTTAAGAAATTATGATGAAAAATCATTATCATCAGTAAATAAATCAGATAAAAAATCATTTTTAATTTGGTTAAAATTTAGTAGTCAAGTAGATAATTTTGATTTTAGAGATATAAATGAATTATATAGTAAATGGAGTTCATTTGATAATAATAATCCAGACGGACTAACAAAACGGTCAATTTTATATTGGGCAAAATCTGATAATAACTCTGAATATCAAAAGATACGTGAAAAAACAATTACATTTTACATAGAAAAAACTTTAGAATCTATGATTTTAAAAGATAAAGTAGGTGAATTTGATTTAGCAAATGTATTATATCAAATAGCAAAAGATAAGTTTGTATGTACAGATATAAAAAAAGATATTTGGTATGAATTTAAAAATAATAGATGGCAAATGAGTGAATCAGGTAATACATTAAGATTAATTATTTCTCGTAAAATGCACGATATTTATATGAAAAAAGCTCAAAGTTTAATATCAGTAATTACACAAATGGAGAATAATGACCAAAAAGCAGATAACTTAAAAATACAGGCAACAAAATTAGGCGATATTTGTATGTATTTAAAAACAACATCTTGGAAAAGTAATATTATGAAAGAAGCGCGTGATTTATTTTATGATAATAAATTTATTGAAAAATTAGATTCAAATCCATATTTATTAGGATTTAATAATTATGTAGTTGATTTTAAAAATAAATTACATAGAAAAGGAAGAGCAGATGATTTTATTTCAAAAACAACAAATATAGATTATATTCCTTATAAAAAACTAAAAGGTCCATGTAATCATAATAAGGATATTTCTTATGAATCTGTAATAGATGAAATTAATAAATTTATAAATGAATTATTTCCTAATATAGAATTAAAACAATATATGTGGGAACATTTTGCATCATTATTATTAGGAACAACAGAAAATCAAACTTTTAATATTTATACTGGAAGTGGTTGTAATGGTAAATCTAAATTAGTAGAATTATTAAGTAAATGCCTAGGTGAATATAAAGCAACTGTTCCAGTTACATTAATAACACAAAAAAGAAATAGTATTGGTTCTACATCTTCAGAAATTGTACAACTACAAGGTATTAGATATGCAGTCATGCAAGAGCCTAGTAAAGGAGATGAAATAAATGAAGGCATTTTAAAAGAAATTACAGGAGGAGATCCTATTCAGGCAAGAGGATTATATAAAGAAAGTATTACATTTATTCCACAATTTAAATTAGTGGTTTGTACAAATACTTTATTTGACATTAAGAGTAATGATGACGGCACGTGGAGGCGTATTAGAGTGTGTGATTTTGCATCTAAATTTGTAGATTCACCATATGGTGATGATAATAAGTTTCCAAGAGCAAATTTTCCACATCAATACGAAATTGATAGAAAAATAGATGAAAAATTTATAACATGGGCACCAGTGTTTATGTCAATTCTTTGTAACATAACATTTAATACTCAAGGTATTGTTAAAGACGTAAAGTCAGTATTATCTATTAGTGATAAATATAGAGAAGGACAAGATTACTTAGCAGAATTTATTAAGGATAAAGTTGTTAAGAAATTTGATTCAAAAATTAAGAAAACTGAAATTCTAGAAGAATTTAAGAAATGGTATATTAGTAATTGTGGAAAAACAAATAATATACCTAAGGGTAAGGAAATTACAGATTGTATGGATAGATTATTTGGTAAATGTAATAGAGGAAAATGGTTAAATGTAGAATTAATTTATGACAATTGCGATTATGACGATGATGATGATTCAGAATAAATATTTAAATGTATATAATTTTTATTTAAATATTTATGAATATTGATGTTTTTTTTCTTCGTCTGTAATTATATATGGATAACTTATTATTTTATCTCTCAAATTAAAATATTCTAATACATAAATATATGCTATATAAATATAATTTAAAATATATTCTAAAATAAATGGTAATATAATATATATTACTAGCAATATAATATAATATTTATTTAAATATTTTTTTTCACTAAAAAAATTTGAAAAAATTAAATATAAAACTAATAAACTATAATATAATAATTTAATATAAAAATGAATATTATTATAAAATTCATAATTTTTTCTCTGGTAACTATCTTTCCTATTATCTATGTATAAATTTTGTTTATATGTATCTACTTTTTTCTGTATTTTTTCCAATTCTGATATTTTTTCATTTACTATAGCACCTAAAGATATTTTATAATTATATAATGATTCATAACTACTTATATATGAAAGAAAATAATTTTTTAATTTTTCCATATCATCTTTTTCTTTTTTTATATTATTTGATATAGTATTATTAGCATTTTCTGTACAGTCTTTTTCAAAAGTACTTATTCCATAAAATGCTTGATGTCTAGAGTTAATTGCTTCATGTAATGAATTTATTAATTGCATATTATCTAGATTATTCATATTTTCTAATCCTTCTTGAATATCTGTATTTAATCTTGTTTCATTATAATATTTCTGTTTCCATAAAGATTCACCTCTTAATTTTTCTGCATACTGATCAGTGCTTAACATATAATCTGACATTTTATCAATTTTTTCTTCAAAATTATCTGGTAAAATTTTATCTAATGAAACAGATAACACTGACTCAACTGCATCTTGTTTTATATCCTGAACAGCACTATATATTTTATCTGTACTATCACACATTATATTATTATAAACTTATATTATTACAATATTATAATAATATAACTTTATCTTGCAATTAATCATTTTAAATTTTTTATATCTTTAGCTTTTATCTTATTAAATCTATCAGTTTCACTGTTAAGTAAAGAATCTATTATTAGTTTATTTTTCATTTCAGCTACATCATTTATAGTTTCAACAAATGGTTCTTTTAAAAAACCATAAGTAGATTTATCTTCTAATAAGTTATTATAAGATACATTAGATGATGGTTCATTTTTTCTAAATGTATCAAAAATATTATGAAATTCTTCTTGCATAACACATTTTTTATTTATAGAATCATATTTCATATTTTCATTACAACAGTATTCATTTATACATGTGCCTAAATTTAAATCTGGATTTAAATCTAAATCTAAATTATAATCGAACCTATTATTATTTGATATATCTAGTTGGTGTTTGATATATTCTTTATCAACTGGTATATATTCTTTATTATACTCTTTTTTATCTCTTAAATTTATATAAATTATTTTAATTAAACTATATATTGTTAGTGAAATTATAATTGCAATTATAACAGCATATGTTAAATTTTTTGGTAATAATCCATTTTTATTTAATATTAATAATATAGCGATTATTATAATACATAAAACAGATAATTTTAAAATATTAATATAATCATTATGTTTTTTAATTTTATATTCCTCTATATTTATTAATCTTTTATTTAATGTATTATCTTGTTCTAAATTATTATATACTTTTTTTAATGTGCTTCCATTATTATTATTTATGTAATCATTTAAAACATTACTAAATATAGTATCTTGTTGTTTTTCTAACTTTAATAAATAATTATCATCTAAACTTTGATAATCTCTTGTTTCATTCAATTCTTTTGTTTTATTTACAATAAATTCATTATGTCTTTCTTCTGCTTTATTATAAAAATCACTAGTAAATCCTTCTTTTAAAAAGAAATTTTTAATATTATTTATAACGTTATCAAAAAAATTATTATTAGAAATATTAGAAAAATTTTCCGTTGAATTATTTATATCGTTTATTTTTTTAATTTGTTCCTTCATTCTATTAATATCTGTATCTATTAAAATTAATGTATTATTATTATTATCTATAATTTGTTCAATAGTTTGTATATCTAAATTTATATTATTTTGAAATTCACTTATTATCTGTAAAAAATTATCAGCTAATTGAATTTTACTTTCATCTACTGTATATTTTTCTGATATATCATTATTTATTCCTGGTGTAATTTGTTCATCGTCAGATGATACGGTTGTTGTTTGAGATGTAAATTGCTCACGCATTTTACTATAAACAGCTGGTTCTCTTCTAGATTCAAATATATCATTGAATCTACCAAGCCATGTATATATTTCTAAATATGGTTCTCCGGATCCCCAATTATTTGGCTCTCCGCCATTAAAAAGACCAACATCAGCAAATTTACTCCCATCTACCCACTCCCAAGTATTTTCATCTTTTCCACGTAAATTTCCAGCAAAGTATCCATTACTATCATATTTTCTTTTTCCTCCTGTTAAGAGCTTACTAATACCATATTGCCATGCTAATTGTATTACTTCAAGCATTTCTTCATGACTAGAAATGGAAGCCATATACCAACCATCATTACCATTATATTTAGCATAGTGTTCTTGCCAGGTAAGATTTTCGTTAATTATTTTAAATTCTTTTTTTAATGGATAATCATCACTAGAAAATGATATATTATCAGGTTTAATGTTAAATTGATTATATGTTGTTTTTATTATCATACCATTTCCAGCATCACCGTCATCTATTAATATATGTTGTATAGTTTCTATAAAATCGGTACTATTTAAATAATAGTCAAAAGAATTACCACTTGTTTGTGATTCTTCTGTCGGCTCAGAGGTCAAGGTTCCATTTCCATCATTGGTTATTGTATAATACTGTCCATTGGTATAATAATAAGTAATTGTTAATACATGTGTTGATGACATAATACCAGCAATTCTATATATTTTATTTAATGGAATTTGATATCCTTTATCTTTAGTTTGATCTATGAAGTTAGTAACTATTTTATTATTTTCATTACTATTTGATAAATATTCTGGATAGGTTGTATCTTTTCTTTGTTGTAAAGTTATATTTATTTCTTCTATTTTTTTTTTATAGGCATTGAGTTGTTCTATATTTATATTTAAACTTTCAACTTTTTCTAAACTAAATGAATATCTATTAATAGATATTAAATAATCTTGTGATAAATTAGCTTCTTCTGTTAAAAGATTATTTCTTTCATTAATTAAGTTTGGATTAGCTAATGTTATTAGTTTTTTATTTTCCATTAATATAATAATATATAATTTATAATCTATTATTATATATTAAATTTAAATTTAATATATAAATTGCTAAATTTATATATTTATTTACATAAATCTGGTATTTTTTTCCCATTTGAACATGCCGTTGTATGAACGCCATCATCTGCTCCATCAGGAAGAGGAAATTTATTTGGATATGTTCCATTCGTTGTGGTAATTTTTACATCTTCTGGAGGATTATTTAACCAAGCATAACATGTATTCGGGTACTGCGCATTTTCATTTCGATGACCGACTACACTATATTTTGAACCAATTTTTTCTAAACATTCATATATACTATTACCTTCTGCGGGTTTATTAGCAAAACCTGTGTACGACGCCGCGTATGGGTGACCTGGATAAACATAATATTTAGGTTTACATTTATTATCTTCTACATCAAAGGTCATATTTTCTCCGCAGCATTCTTGTGCTAGACATCCTAAATTCATACTTATATCTATATTATTAGTATTATCATTATTATTTTCACTAGTAAAATTATTAGGATCAAATGGAAAATCTATTTTATCAAAGTTATATTTATCTTTTATATGTAAATTATATGAACTATATAATATAAATAAAACAATAGTTATTAATAAAGCAATAATTAAAGCAAGTGCTAAATTTTTAGATATTAATCTAAATCTATTTAATAGTAAAAATAATATCATTAATATTGAACATACTATTGTAAATTTAATAATATTACCGTATTCATTAATAGTTTTATATTTAAAATTATTTATATTAATTTTTCTTATAGTATCAGATTTTTCTTGTTTTTTTTTTTCATATATATCTTCTATTGATGAATTTGTTTCATTATTTATCATATAATCCATAAAAACATTACTAAATAAATTATTATTTTGACTTCCTAATTCCAATAAGAAATTACGATTTTGATCATATTCAAATTTATCAGTTAAATGTAATTCTTCATTTATTGATGAAATAGTTTTATTAACATTTTCTTTGCGTTTATCATAATAGGGACTAGTGTAATTATTATTATCCATATTTTCAATTAATTTATTATCTTTATTTACCATACTTGATATATTATTATATATATCATATAAAATATTACTAATTTTATTAATTATAGGTTGCTCTTTATTTTCAAATCCTTCTAAATTATTAAGTGTCTTTATTTTATTTATATCATCAAGATTTTCATAATATTGATTCATTATAATGCTCATCATATTGATATTATTGTTACTTAAGGTATTAATATAATCGTCTAAATTTTCAATTTGTGATTTATATTCATATAATATATCTAATAATTTTTCTGCTTCATCAACTGCAGTTTTATTTATATTATATTTTCTTATAATAGCTGGTTGATAATATACTACTTGATAACCTTTTGGAGCTGGACCGACGGTAATTTTATTTAATTTATTATTTACTGTTTTAGATAATAATACTGGCCGCCGCGATATGCCTTTGTCACCATTCCATTTTCCATCATAGCTTGAGTAAGTAGTAGTCATTGTAATATAATTTCCCGCCGGCCGCCAGCTTGTGGCCGTCCCTCCTGGCTCATTGATTCGACTATTAAAATTGGAACCATTAAAATCATTCCATTCGCTTCCATCTAACCAATACCATGTTGAATCCGTAGTATCGCGCGCGCGACTCAGCTCCTGGCCAGCCGAAGTTCGGCCGCCGCCTAAATAGATTTTATAAAAAGGATTATGCCCATCGTTCTTAAACTCTGGGCTGTTCTTAACTTCATTAACTAAATTTTTTACTAATTCATTTTCAGCTTCGGTAGTTATAGATGCCATAAAATAACCGTTAACTCCATGATATTTTTGATAATGATTTTCCCACGTATCTAAGTCGAGTTCAAGACGAAACTCTTTAGAACTAGGATAATCTGATTCATTAATACTCATGTTTTTAGGAATTAATTCTATAGTTCTATTTTTAGATGTTTTAATTACAAAGGCACAATTTAAAGTATCAGTACTATAATAATCATAAGCCTCTACAAACTCATCCTCAGTAATATTTATTTTTCTAGTTTCAGCATTAATTGGTATAGTTAAACCATAATGTTCATTGACCAAACTAAATCTTGCTACATAGCCATTTGCATGATACCAGTTACATGTATAAATATAATCATCATCCATTACTGCTTCAATCCTTACTATTTTATCATTGGGTGTTAGATAATCGCCTTGTTGTTTTAAAATTTCTGATACTGAAATAAAATTACCAGTATCTGCAATAACATTATAAATTTGTTCTTTATTTATTTTATTTAATTTTTCATTAATACTTTCTAATTTATTATATTGATAAAGAAGTTCTATATTTTCATTTTCTAAATATTGTTGTTTTTCAACTGAGATTTCATATTTATTGATATTATTAAAATTAGTTAAAGTTGCTCTTGATAAATTTATTAAACTATTTCTGCGTTCTAATAGAGCATTTCTATCATCTATAGATGAACTATTTAAATTCATATTAAATATGTTAATATATATATATAGATAAATATATATATTAAATAAAATACATAATTACTAATATTTATTTATTAATATTTATTAATATTTCTCAATAAAACCAATATAAGTATAATAGAAATACCTAAAATTGTTGACCAAGATACTAATTCAATATATGATAAATTAATTTTTTTTTCAGAATTTTTTATTTTTGCATTTATAGTAGTAGAATTATTTATTAAACTAAATATATCATTATTATCTATATTTTCAACTTCTCCTAAAGGATTTACATATAACTTATTAGACATTGTTATTAATAATAAATATTATATAATTAGTATATATATTAATTAAATAATATTAATTAAATTTTAAATATATAATGAATTAATAATAATGATATACTAACAATTATAAAATAAATTATTAAAAATGTTTCAGATATATTATTAGAAATTTTATATAAAATTAATATAATTATACTAATAATTAATATTATAGATAAAGCTAAATAAAATGCAAATTTATATTCAAAATTATCTTTTACATTATTTTTTTTATTATTATAAAATTTATTTTCTAAATTAACATCATTAACATATTTAATCATGTCATCATAATTTAAATTTTTATCTCCTAATTTAAAATTGGCATTTATATCTACTGAGTAATCATTGGGAACAAAATTACTATATATCATATTTTTTGATAAATCTAAATTATCAGCTAATTCTTTACTTTCTAAATTAACATCATCATATAATTGAATTAATTTATTTCTAGACTCTGAAGTATTATTTAATCTATTTATTTCATTATTTATAGAATGATATTTACTTATAATTGAATTACTTTCTTCTAATTGATAATCTAAATACTCAAATTTATCTTTATTTGATTTATAAAAATCTTTATTAACAAAACCTTTTCCATCAAATTTATCAAATAACCTGGATAATGAATTAGATAATTTATTATTATTACAATTAACTTTAACTGAATTTAATTGATTACCGCCGTCTAAATTATATGTATAACATTGAACTTTATCGTTATCTAAATCTTTTAATGTATATAAATCACATTTATCTTCTGAACATTTAAATTTACAATTATTTTTTTTATCATTAGTTAGTTCATATGTTTTAATACTATTATTATTATTGATATTTATATCATAAAAATAGGTATCTTTATTTTTACATATATTAGTATAATTATTATCATAATTTTCTTTAATTTTGTTAAATGTTAATAAATCTTTTGGATTTAGATTAAAATATAAAATTAATATTGGAATTATTATTAATAAACTTATAATAATTTTAGATTGTAAATATTTCATATTATACTTATAGTATAATATGAAAAAATATTTTATTAACTGTATATTATTTTATATATTATATAAAAAATTGTAATAACTAATATTAATATTAAATAATAAGAACTCTTATTAAATACACTAAAAAATAATAATACTGTTATTAATATAATATATATAAAACTTATAATTAAACTTATCAAATTGTTTTTTAATTTTAATTTCTTATTATTTGATAGTCCTTCTTTTTTATTTCTATTTGTATATGTATTTTTAATAGTAGTTAATATATCAAAATCAAAAGCTGGTTTCATTATAAATATAATTATATTTTATTTTTTCTGTATAAGAATATACTAATTATTATTATAAAAATTAGTAATATATTTTGAGATATTGTTATATTTTTTATAAATCTAGTATCTTTTAATTTACCATTATTTCCTCCATCAAATCCAATTAAACTATTTAATTCTCTTTTTAATTTATCTATATCTTCTTGAATTTTTTTTAAATATAATGTTTCATATTTTGTAATAACTGATAAATTAGATATATCTAAAGATATTGAATCTACTTCTGAAAATAATATTGAATATTTGTTTTTTAATTTTATTAAATCCCCATCAAATTTTTTTTCATTATTTATATTTGGATTACAAATATATTCTTTAAATGATAGTTTTAATAAATCTAATTCATTTTCATATGAAAAAATATCATATTTGTTTTTATATTCTAAATATGGTTTTATATTTTCAATTGAATTAATATATTCTGGATTATTAATTAATTCTGTTTTATATAATATAAAATTTCCATATTTAGCAAAAGGGCTTATTTTTTTATCATTAGTAATATTAAAACAGTTATTAAATTTAGTAGTTTTAATTAAGTCATTAAAATTAACAGTTTGTTTAACGTCAAATAAGTTATTAAATAAAATAGATTTTTCAGTTTTAAATAAATCTGATATTATTTTATTAAATGGTTTAAATAAATCAGATATGTTAGATATATTACATAATTTACTAACTTTTGGAATATAACAAGTATAAAAAGAATCTTTATTTTTTTGTTCAAAATTACTAATTAAAAAAAAATCTTTATTATTATCTAATGCTTTTTTTGAACATTCATCAACAAATGTAGTATTATCATTATTATTATATATTTGCATTTTTTCAATAAAAAAATTATTATCAAGATAATTATTTAGTTCATCAGATTCATATTTAGATTCATAGCATTTATTATCTGAATTAAAAAATTCAATTTTATCATTCATTTATTAATTATTTATAATATATTAATATTTATTATTTATTATAATAAATAATTAAATTTTACAAACTCTATAATAATTAGATTTAATAGCTGTTCTACTTTTTCTTTCAATTTTAATAATATCATTTGGTCTAAATCCCATAACAATTGATACTGGTCCAAAAAATGATATATCAGGTAGTTGTTCATTCGATAAAATATTATATTGTTTTTTGAATTCTATTTCTTCTTCTTTAGATAATACAGAATGTTTAGGAACTAATTCATGTTTTAAAATATTAAATTGTAATCTTTTAATATTTATTAATGATATATAAATATTTTCATTCATCCATATATCTTTAACTATTTGACATAATGTTTCATTTGGTTCATCTTTAATAATAATAATTAAATCATCATTTTTAGTTAAAATATTTTCTAAATGAAATAAATCTTCTAAAATATCATATATATTTTGTGCTTTTAATACTTTAAAAACATAGTATTTTACATATATTTTTTTATTTAAATTATTATTTTCAATAAGCATATCTAATTGTTCTTGTTCAACTAAAATTCCTACTTCATTAATCGATAAATTTTCATATTTAGATACATCATATTCTCTTTCTTTTAATATTTCTAATAAATTTTTTCTAGAATTATATATAGTAAATATATGACTATTACTAGTATTCATTATAATATTATTAACTATAATAATATTATATTCTTTTTCAATTTAATTTATATTTTTAAAAAAATTTATTGTTGATCAATCTTAATTGTTTTTCTTAAACCTGAATCAAATGATTTATCTTCTTCTTCTAATGTTTTTATATCACTATCTTTATTACTAGTTTCTAATTTTTCAGTTTCAACTTCTAAAATACTTGGTTCTTTTTTTTCATCTTTTTTAGATATATCATCTAATATAATTTCATCTTCTTTTATTTCTTCTGGTTTAATTTCTTCTTCATTTTTAGATTTTGAGCTTAATATTTCAACAAAAGAATCTAGTGCGTCTGATATTTTTTCACCAATTGACAAAGGAGGCTTTTCTTCTTCTTCACTATCTTCATCATTATCTAAATCTTGTTTATATTTTTTATAATCTTCTTTTGCTTTATCTAATGCTTTTCTAGTTGCATCATATTTAACACTTTTATGTTCTGGATCATCATCTTCATCACTATCTTCTTCATCTTCTATTTTTTCTTCTGGTATAATTTCTTTATCAATTTTATCTTCTTTAAATTCAGTTGCTACTTTATTAATAATTTTATCAAATTCTTCATTTTGCAATTTAGATAAAGATACATTTTTCATTACTTCAATAGTATTATCAAAATTTAAACTTGTTAATTGTTCAATATTATCTTCAGTTATTATTCTCATTTGTATATTCATAACTTGTAATTCTTGCATTAATAATTTAAATGCATATGGCACTCTAACAATACTAAAATTCCTACCAAATTTTGTAATATTTTGTAAATTTAAGTCTCCATCTAGATTATTAGAAAATTTTAAAGGACCATCTGAAAATGGACTCATAAATATATTTTTAGATTCGTTATATACAGCTATTGTTCCTGTATTATTACAAATTGCCATATAATAATTATCTCCGCGTTTTAACATTGATTCATTTAAGAAATTAGTAGCACCGTGTGCAATAATTCCATCCCTTTCCATCTCTCCTATTCTTAATCCTCCATCATTTGCTCTTCCTTGAACTGTTTGTCTAGTTAAGACAGTTCGTGGTCCTTGTGCGCGATAATTAATTTTATCTTTTACCATATGTTTTAATCTCATATAATAACATGGTCCTATAAATAATTCCATATTTAATTGTTCACCAGATTCACCATTATATAAGATTTCATTTCCACTAGAGTTATAACCAATATTTTTTAATAAATTACCAAATATTTCATGTTTAGGTCCATTATTTACAAATGCTGTACAATCTCCAAAACCACCATATAATGCACACGTTTTTCCCATTAATGTTTCTACTAATTGTCCAATTGTCATACGACTCGGTAATGCATGTGGATTAATAATAAGGTCTGGTCTAATACCATCCTCTGTAAATGGCATATTTTTTTCTGGTATAATTAAACCAACTGTGCCTTTTTGTCCACATCTACTACAAAATTTGTCACCTTGAGCAGGTATTCTCTCTTCTCGAATTCTAACTTTAGCTAATCTAAATCCTTCTTCGCCTTCAGTTATAAATGATTTATCTACAAATCCTAATTGTCCCTTTTTGGGTGTTATAGATGCATCTATAAAATTATCTGGGTTATTTAAATTATTATTAACTTTTCCAATAATAACTTTTTTATCATCTAATATTGTATTTTCCTTAATTAAACCATGAACATCTAATTCAGAATAATCATAACCAGGTTTTTTTCCTATAACATTTTCTTTTTCAACATTTATAAATTTAGAATCAATTGTACTATTTTTAACTTTTGTACTTTCTTCTCTTGCTTCATACATATTAAAATATGTAGTATTAAACATTCCACGTTTAATTGACCCTTCGTTAAATAAAATAGAATCTTCAACATTATAACCACCATAGCAACCTATTGCAACTATTGCATTTAAACCATATGGATGTTCTTCATTATTAATATATTTTAAATATCTACTTTTAATAAGTGGTATTTGTCCATTATTTAATACAACACCCATTTTATCAATTCTATTTTGATAATTTGAATTATATAAAGAAACTCCTTGTTTACTTTGTCCACAAGAGAATAAATCTCTAGGTAATTGATTATTTTCTGGAAATACAATTTGATTTCCCATAATTCCTAATAATAATGATGCATGTATTTCAAGATGATTACTAAATTTATTAATATTTTCTTCATTTATTTCAATTAATGATGTTTCTGTTTCTGCTGTATCTAAATAATCTATAATTCCTGAATTTTCTTGTAATTCTTTTAACATAATCTCTTGATTATCCAAATCTTCTATATCTTCTACCGTTTTCTCTCTGTCCATACTTTTTATTTCTTTAATATTTTTATATAAATCCTGAATTTTATTAAAAACATTATTTAATTTTATAAATTGTTCTTTATTTTTATAATTTATTTTTTCATTAAAATCATTAAAACCTACTAATAACTCACTAAAAGAAAAATTATTTCTTTTTAATTTATCATAAATTTTTTCTTTCTTATAACTAGGCATTTGATTTTCTATATAAAATACTGGCCTACATAATCTTCCTGCATCTGTATATATATAAATAATATTATCAATAATTGACCAACTAATACTTGTATAAATCGGTATTAAACCTAATCTTCTATATTTTTTTAATAAATCTATTGTTTCAACTGGATTATTTATTATACCTATCCATGCACCATTTACAAATATTTTTGTTGATTTACTAATATATTCTACTGTGCATTCAGATAAATATTCTATAAATATTACTGAACGTAATAAATTTATAATTGCTTTTGATGAATATCCACTTGTTATATGTGCCCCTAATGAAATATGTTTATGTAATCCTACATTTCCACCATCTGGAGTATCAACAGGATCAATTATTCCCCATTGTGATGAATGTAGTAATCGTGGTCCAATTATTTTTGCACTTGAATCTAATGGTAAATTTAATTTTCTTAAATGAGATAAAAATGAATTAAATGATAATCTATTTAAATCTTGAATAACTTCTGGTCTTTTTGTATGTTCTTCTGCTCCCCAATTACCTTTAAATGCTTTTTTAAATCCAGATTCTAATATTCTATCTTTAAAATATTCATTATAATTTGTTTCTATTAATGCTGTAAAGTTATCTTCATATAATGTTTTTTTATAATAATATTCCTTATCTATCTTTTGATAAATATGTTTTTGTTGAAGTGTTAGATATTCTTTAAATAAATCATATATTAATGAACCAGATAATTCTACTCTTTTAAATTTAAAGCTATCTCTATCTGTTGCATTTTTATCTTTATTAAATACCTTTAACATTTCAAATACCATATATCCTAAATAATATGCTTTATTTATAAAATTATCTTCACCTATATGTGGTAAAAAATAATCCATTAAAATTTCAAGAACATGAGCTAATGTTTTTCCTTTTGTAAATGTTGCTATATATTTTAATGCTACTTCTTGGTTAAAAATATTTCCTGCATCATGAATACTTGGAATAAATAAATCTATATAACTATTATATTTATTCATATCAAGTAAGCATATTTGTATTATTTCTTTATCTGATAATATACCTAATGCTCTCATTAATATAAATAATGGAACTGGTTTTCTAACATTTGGAACATTTACTACAATTTGATTATTAGAATATAATTTTCTATCAATTGAACCTGGTAATAATAATCTAACTGATAATGTTCTTATTGGTTTTGATGCGTCTTCGCTAACACTTCTAATTTCTGCTGAATGACTATAAATTTCATTACAATTCTCTTTAATGTATAACATATTATCAGCAAATTTTTCTTGTGAAACTAAAACTTTTTCTTTACCATCAATTATAAAATACCCTCCTGGATCATTTTTACATTCTCCCATATTAAATTTTACATATGAATCCAATTTATTTAATATACATAAATCTGAATTTAACATTATTGGAAATCTACCAAAATATATTTTCTCTAAAGTTGATTCTATTTCTTTTATCTCTTCACTTTCAGATTTTATTTTATATACTATAACAATATCAATATGTAAAGTTGTACCGTATGTCATATTTCTTAATCGTGCTTCATTTGGGAACATATAATGAACATTATTTTCATCATAAATTACTGGTTTTCCAAAATATAATTTATTTCCTTCTTTACCTCCAAAATATATATCTGCTTGTAAATTATATTCTTTTGTATCTGGATCTTGTTCTTTAAATATTTTAATAGGATTTTTTTCTTTAAAAATATTATAAATTTTATTATTAAAAAAATCATTATAAGAATCTAAATGATGACTTACTAATAAATTAGGATTATTATCAAAATATTTATCAATAATATTCCATATTATTGTATCTTTTTCATTAGTTATCATATTATATTATAATTATAGTATAAATTTATATTCTTATTAATATTAATATTTATAAGAATATAAATAAGAATATAAATTAGTATAATAATTCACTTGAATATGTTACTATTATTAATCCTAGTAAAATAAACATTAATACTAATGGCAATAATACTAAAAACCAAGATATTTCTTTATATCCTGCTTTACATAAACTATTTAATATAAATGTCCAAAATAATATATACAATGCATGTCCTACAAATATTATAAACGTATTAGGTACATTACATTCAAAATTTCCTAAACAATATTTTCTTGTATTTCCAAAATTTTGTAAAGCTACTACTATAAAAATTAATACTGAAATTAATAAGTATAAAAATGCTGGCGAACATAAATTTTTAAAATCTTTTACATATTTATCTGTATATTTAGCCATATATATATATATTATCTAATATTAAAAAAAAATATTAAATAATATTTCCTAAATTATTTATTATTCAATATCTACATGCGTTAACATATGTCTTCTACAACAATATTTATTTAATTGTAATTTATCTAAAACTTCTCCTTCAGGTGTTTTTGTAATATTATCTTCTGTTAAATATACAACCTTGTCAACTTCCATATCTTTATCCGATTTAATTTGACGTACTTGTTCTTGATAGTATCTATACTTATCAGCTAAGACCTCACCGCATGTAAAACATTTAACCGGGATAATCATACTTAATAATAATATATAAAATTATTATTAAATCAATTTTTTATTGTGTAATTAATCCGGACATTTACCTCCTAGACTATTACATTTACCTTGATGATGAAAATATTTTGCACTAATAGTTTTACCATTTTGTGTTCTAAATGATGGACCATGATGATCACCTGGAACACATTCTTTATTATCTAATAAAACACAACATTT
>MDTC01258470.1_pt1 | contig 17152 bp, 25 predicted proteins | sample 811181 | NCBI WGS metagenome assembly MDTC01 (sample SAMN05326644, study PRJNA326480) | marine metagenome | isolation source: seawater | place: Pacific Ocean: North | collected 2011 | reverse complement strand
TTCTGCCTTGCTGTCTTCTTGCATAATTTACCGTTATTTTTCTTTGCCCTCGTTCAACAAATATAACAAATGCTGTGACTGATATTGCTAATAGTAAAATCATCACAACTAATGCAGAGCTAAGCTCACCTGTACTTGCAAGTTCTAGCGTTCCGCCTACTGCAGTTGGTAAACCTGAAACTATACTAATAAATATTATTATAGATATTCCATTTCCAATACCTTTTTCAGATATTTGTTCTCCTAGCCACATCAAAAACATCGTGCCTGTTACAAGTGTAATTATAGTTGAAAATACAAAACCAGGTCCGCTGTACAATGATATGCCTTGAGATTGTAAAGCTACTGCAACCCCACCAGCTTGTAAAGTTGATAAAATCAATGTGCCGAATCTTGTATATTGTGTAATCTTTTTTCTTCCGGACTCTCCTTCTCTTTTAATTTCTTTTAAAGAAGGCATTGTTGACGACATCAACTGCATAATAATTGATGCAGAAATATATGGCATAATTCCTAAAGCTAAAATACTAAACCTTTCTAACGCGCCACCAGAAAACATATTAAACATATCAATTATTGTTCCGCTTTGTTCTTCAAAAAAAGTAGCGAGTGCAGCTGGGTTAATACCTGGAACAGGGATATAGGTTCCTATTCTATAAACTAAAATAGCTCCAAATACAAAAAATAATCTTTTTCTAAGTTCTTCCATAATATTATTCTGTAATCTTACCGCCTAATTCTTCAATAACTTTCCTAACTCCTTTTGTAACCATAATTCCTTTTAAATTGATTTTTGTTTTTATTTTTCCAGAAAGAAATACTTTTACCTGTTTAGCTTTATGAGAAATTATTTTTTTTTCTTTTAAAATATCAATATTAACGTTTTTATTGCCTTCAAATTCTAATTCACTTAACCTAACTCTAGCAGTATCATTTTTTCTTGAAGTAAAACCTATTTTTGGCAATCTTCTTTGTAGTGGCATTTGTCCGCCTTCAAATCCAACTTTGTGATATCCGCCAGCTCTAGCTTTTTGTCCTTTATGCCCTCTTCCAGCGGTTTTCCCACTTCCAGAACCTATCCCTCTACCCACTCTTTTGGCATTTTTTTTCTTTATCTCAGGTGCAATTGTATTTAATTCCATAATTATTTCTCGATTTTTAATAAGTAATTAATTTTTTTAATCATACCTCTATTTTCAGGCGTATCTTTTACTTCTATAGTTTTGTGTATTTTTTTTATACCCAAGCCTTTTGCGCATGCTTGGTGTGCCTTTAATCTCCCAGATAGACTTTTTACTAGTTTTAATTTAATTTTTGGCATTTTTTACACCTAATATATGTTCTATTGTTTTTCCTCTTTTATTTGATACGTGTTGAGGAGACTCGACAGATCTTAGACCATTAATTGTAGCCTTTACTACATTTATTGGATTTGTTGTTCCAATACATTTTGCTAGCACATTATGTATTCCTAATACTTCAAAAACTGCTCTCATTGCTCCCCCAGCAATAATTCCAGTACCCTCAGAAGCTGGTTGCATATAAACTCGTGCAGCACCATGTCTTCCTACTAATGGATAATGTAATGTGCCGTTAATAATTGGGATTCTTGTCATATCTCTTCTAGCTTTTTCCATTGCTTTTTGTATTGCTAATGGAACTTCTTTAGCTTTTCCATAACCATATCCAATTCTTCCATTTCCATCACCAATAACTGTAAGAGCAGTAAAACCAAATTGCCTGCCTCCTTTTACAACTTTTGCAACACGATTTACCTTTACTAATTTCTCTAGTAATTCCTCGCTTCCCTGGTATTTATCTATATTTGTTGACATATTTATTCTCTATTAAAATTTTAACCCATTTTCTCTAGCTGATTCGGCAAGAGCTTTAACTCTTCCGTGATAATTAAACCCACTTCTATCAAAAGCAACTTCTGTGATTTTTTTCTTTATTGCTCTCTCAGCAATTACTTTGCCTATAATTTTTGCTGTTTCAATATTTCCAGTATGTAATTTATTCTTTATAATCTTTTTTTCTAGTGTGCTTGCAGAAACAATAATATCTCCCTTTGGAGAAAATAGTTGAGCGTAAGTATGCATTGTAGTCTTATAAACAGTTAATCTATGCTTATCACCACTTGCTAACTTACTTCTTATTTTACGAGCAGATTTTAATCTTGCTAATTTACTTTTCATGCTTATTTCTTTTTAGCCTCTTTTCTAATAATATTTTCGTCACTATACTTAACACCTTTTCCTTTATATGGCTCAGGTGGTCTAAAAGATCTTATTTCAGCAGCTACTTGGCCGACTTTTTGTTTACTTAAACCTTTTATATGTATTTCTGTTTGAGATGGCGTTGAAATTTCTATATCACTTGAGTATTCATAAACTACCGGATGTGAAAACCCTAAATTTAAATGCAAAGCTTTGTTTTTTACTTCAGCCCTATAACCTACGCCAACTAAATTTAATTGTTTTTCAAAACCTTTAGTTACTCCTACAACATTATTGTAAATTAATGATCTAGTAGTTCCTGCAATTGCACTGTTATCATTCTTCATTTCAATATTTATTAATTTATCTTCTTTATTTACATTAACATCATTGCTTATTGTCATAGATAACTCACCTTTTGGTCCTTTAAAAAGAATCAAGTTATCCTCAATGTTAATTTCAACATCGTTTGGTATTTCAACAGGTTGTTTAGCTATTCTTGACAATTTATTACTCCACTGTACAAAGTATTTCGCCACCACATTTTTCATCTCTAGCATTGTCAGCTGTCATAACTCCTTTAGAAGTTGATACAATTGCAATACCAAGACCGCCTAAAATTTTTGGTAACTCGTTTTTATTTTTATATATCCTTAAGCTAGGTTTGCTAATTCTTTTTATATTGCTTATAACAGGTTTGCCTTGGAAATATTTCAATTTAATCTTTAGTCTCTTCTTATTATTTTCTATATCTTTAACTTCATAGTCTAATATATAACCTTCTTCCTTTAATACAGAAAGAATAGATTCTTTTGTATTTGACATGTCAGTACATACAAAACTTTTATTTACCATTTGTCCGTTTCTTATTATTGTTAACATTGCTGCTATTGGGTCACTCATACTCATAATATTATTACTTTTACCAGCTAGCCTTAACTAATCCTGGTATATCTCCTCGCATCGCTGCTTCTCTAACTTTTATTCTTCCAAGACCAAATTTTCTATAAAAACCTTTTGGTCTACCGGTAATCGCACATCTATTTGTTACTCTTGCTAAACTAGAATCACGTGGCATTTTTTGCAATTTATTTGATGCTAATAATTTTTCATCAATTGATGCATCTTTGCTTTTTAAAATACTTTTTAAAGCTTCTCTTTTAGTATATAAATTTTTACTAAGCTTTATTCTTTTCCTTTCTCTTTCTATCATTGATCTTTTAGCCATCTTTATCTCCTAAATGGAAAATTAAATTCTTCAAGTAGCAATCTTGCTTCATTATCATTCTTTGCAGATGTTGTTATTGATATATCCAACCCTCTAATGCTATCTATTTTTTCATAGTCAATCTCAGGAAAAATTATTTGTTCTTTTATGCCTAAAGTATAATTTCCTCTTCCGTCAAATGCTTTTCCAGAAAATCCTCTAAAATCTCTAATTCTTGGAATTGCAATTGTAATCAACCTATCAAAAAATTCATACATTTTGTCTTTTCTTAGAGTAACCTTGCATCCAATAGGCATTCCTTCTCTTAGACTAAATGCAGCTATAGATTTTTTTGCTTTTGTCACTATAGCCTTTTGTCCAGATATTTTCTCTATATCTTCAACAGCCTGTTCTATTACTTTTTTATCTTTTACAGCGTTTCCAAGACCAACATTAATAGTGATCTTTTTTATATAAGGAACTTCCATAGATGATTTATATTTCATCTTTTCTTGTAAAGAGCCTTTTATTTCTTCATTATATATTTTTTCCAATCTACTACTCATAAATCAATTTGTTCCCCTGTTGATTTAAATACTCTAACCTTCTTTTCATTTTTTAATTTTATAACACCCACTCTGTCTGGTTTTTTTGTTTTTGTGTTATAAATCATTGCGTTTGAAATATGTATGGGCATCTCTTTTTCAATAATACCGCCTGTTTCATTTTTATTTGGATTTGGTTTTACATGTTTTTTTGCTAAATTTATACCATCTACCAAAATTCTATCGCTATTTACTATTTGTGAAATTGTGCCAAGCTTGCCCTTATCTTTTCCAGATATAATGTAAACCTGATCTCCTTTTTTTAATCTATTCATAATAATATTACCTATAATACTTCTGGCGCCAATGAAATAATTTTCATAAATTTTTCAGTTCTTAATTCTCTTGTAACTGGCCCAAATATCCTAGTTCCAACTGGTTGTAATTGAGCGTTTAGCAATACCGCTGCATTACTATCAAATTTAATTAACGAACCATCATTTCTCCTTACGCCTTTAGCTGTTCTTACAACAACTGCATTTAAAACCTCACCTTTTTTTACTCTACCTCTAGGTATTGCAGATTGAACACTGATCTTTATAACATCACCTATTCTTGCGTATCTTCTTTTTGATCCACCAAGCACTTTAATACATTGGATCTTTCTTGCTCCACTATTATCTGCCGCATCTAATACTGTTTGTACTTGTATCACTTTTATTTCTCCTTACTACCTAAGACATCTACTAGTTTCCAAGATTTGTCTTTTGATATTGGTCTCACTTCAGTTATTGTTACAATATCTCCAATTTTGCATTTATTTTCATCATCATGGACTTTATATTTTGTAGATTTCTTAATATATTTTCCATACTTCGGATGTTTAACTTTTCTCTCTAAAAGCACAACCGCAGTTTTATTCATTTTATCGCTAACGACTGTTCCTGTTAACGTTTTAATATTTTTACTCTGTTCCATCAATTAACCTTTTTTCATTAATAATTGTTTTAATTAATGCAATATTTTTTCTAGAGTCCCTTATTTTTCTATGCATAGGAAGTTGCCCTGTTGTTAATTGCATTTTCAACTTAAAAAATTCTAAGCTTGTTTCATCTAACAATTTTTCAAGCTCATCAGTAGTTTTTTTTCTAATATCTTTTGCTATCATATTCATAAATTACATTATTGTTCTTATTACAAATTGTGTTTGAAAGGGAAGTTTTGCAGCAGCAAGTTTAAATGCTTCTCTCGCAACTTCTTCTTGTACGCCTTCCATTTCATAAAGTACCTTTCCTGGTTGAATTTTTGCGACCCAGTATTCTACATTCCCCTTTCCTTTTCCTTGTCTAACTTCTAAAGGTTTTTTTGTTATCGGAACATCTGGAAATACTCTTATCCAAACTTTTCCACCTCTTTTAATATGTCTTGTCATTGCTCTTCTTGCAGCTTCTATTTGTCTTGCTGTCATTCTTCCTCTTGAAGTAGCTTTCAAACCATATTCACCAAAACTTACTTTTGATCCTCTTATAGCAAGACCCCTGTTCTTTCCTTTTTGCTGCTTACGAAACTTTGTTTTTTTTGGTTGTAACATTTTCTAATTAACCTTTTTCTTGTGTATTTTCTTCTTCACTTTCGCCAGTATATATCCATGTTTTAATACCAATTATTCCATAAGTTGTCATTGCTTCTGCAAACCCATAATCTATTTTTGCTTTTAAAGTATGTAAAGGCACTCGTCCTTCCCTATACCACTCTGATCTTGCAATCTCGGCTCCATTCAATCTTCCTGCTATATTAACCTTGATACCTAAAATTCCTAATCTCATTGAATTTTGAACAGCTCTTTTCATAGCTCTTCTGTACATAATTCTTCTTTCAAGTTGAGATGCTATGCCTTCAGCGACTAATTGAGCATCAACTTCTGGCTTTCTTATCTCTTCAATATTAATTTTCACATTGTTTAGATTAATACCCATCATTAAAGCAACTTTCTTTCTTAAGATTTCAATATCTTCTCCTTTTTTACCAATAACTATTCCTGGTCGAGCTGTATGAATAGTTATTTCAGCAGCTTTTGTTGGTCTTTCTATAGTTATTTTACTTACAGAAGCTTGTGATAATTTTTTCTTTAAGAATTCTTTCACCTTTAAATCCTTTAATAAAAATTCAGGATATTCTTTTCCCTCTGCATACCACTTAGATGTATGTTCTGTAGATATACCTAACCTAAAACCTATTGGATGTACTTTTTGCCCCATAATATTTACTCGTCTGATAATCCTATTGTAATATGACTTGACCTCTTTAAAATTCTATTTGCACTTCCTTTTGCTCTTGCTCTAAATCTTTTAAGTGTAGGACCAACATTTACATAAATAGTTTTAACTTTTAATGTATCTATATCCGCTCCATTATTATGTTCTGCGTTTGCTATAGCTGATTCTAAAACTTTTTTTACAATATCAGAGCTTTTTTGTTTACTATAATTTAAAATATCTAATGCATCAGACACTCTTTTTCCTCTAATAGCATCAACTATTAGCCTGCATTTCTGTGGTGATACTCTCACATATTTTAAATTTGCTCTTACTTCTTCCATTATTTTATCTTCCTGTCTCCTGAATGCCCTCTAAATACTCTTGTTATTGAAAATTCTCCTAGCTTATGTCCAACCATATTTTCAGAAATTAATACAGGCACATGCTGTTTGCCATTATGTACAGCTATTGTAAGCCCAACCATTTCTGGAATAATCATTGACCTTCTTGACCATGTTTTAATAGGTTTCTTATTGCTATTTTTAACTGCATCATCAACTTTTTTCATAAGATGGTGGTCAACAAATGGTCCTTTTTTTAATGATCTTGGCATATTATTTTTTACCTATTTTTTCTTTTTAATTATTAAATGATTAGTTCTTTTATTAGATCTTGTTTTAAATCCTTTTGTTGGTGTACCCCATGGTGAAACAGGGTGTCTGCCTCCAGATGTTTTTCCTTCACCTCCTCCATGAGGATGATCAACTGGGTTCATAGCAACACCTCTTACAGTTGGTCTAACCCCTCTCCATCTTTTTGCACCTGCTTTCCCAAGTTTTGCTAGATTATGTTCTGGATTTGATACCTCTCCAATTGTTGCAATACATTCTTGTGGCACTTTCCTCATTTGGCCAGAGCGTAATCTAATAAGCGCATAAGGCCCATCTTTTGCAACTAATTGGACAGATGCTCCAGCACTTCTAGCTATTTGTGCTCCTTTTTTTGGTTTTATTTCAACACAATGAATACTCGTTCCTAAAGGTATTTGACTTAAAGGCATGCTGTTACCTATTTTAATTGGAACATTATTTCCAGACATGATCTCATCACCAACTTTCATTTTATTTGGAGCAATAATGTATCTTCTTTCTCCATCCTTATAAAGAACAAGCATAATGTGGGCAGATCTATTTGGGTCATACTCTAATCTTTCTATTATGCCAGGAACATCATGTTTATTTCTTTTAAAATCTATAACTCTGTATTTTTGTTTATGACCACCACCTATGTGTCTTGTTGTTATTCTACCTTTATTGTTTCTTCCTCCGGTTTTGGATTTTTTTTCAATTAACTTAGAAAAAGGTTTTCCTTTATGAAGACCGTCAGTTTTTACACTAACTGTAAATCTTTTACCTGGTGATGTTGGTTTTGATAATATTGTAGTCATAATTAACTATCTCCTCCTAAATCAATATCCTGCCCCTCTTTTAGTGTAACGTATGCTTTTTTATAATTTTTTCTTTTTCCAATTGATCTGCCAAAAACTTTTATCTTGCCTGTTACAGATAATATATTTACATTAACAACTTCTACCTCAAACAATTTTTCAATAGCATCTTTTACATCTTTTTTAGTAGCTTCTGATGAAACTTTAAATGTCTGTTGTTTAACATTATCAGCAATCATCACTGACTTTTCAGATACGTGTGGCATTAAAATAACTTTAGATAAATCAGATATACTCATCACTATTCTCCAAATCTTTTTTCGAAGCCCTTTAGGGCTTCTTTTTCTATTAAAAGTTTTTTAAACGAAAGCATTAGTGGTGGGTCTAAATAATCAACTGTTGCAATTCCTACATCTTTTATATTTCTTGCAGATAATCTTAGTTTATCATCAATATCATTTGTAATTATTAAAACGGAATCTAATTTATGTTTTTTTAAGATTTTGCAAACATCTTTCGTTTTAATTTCTTTTAATTTAATTTTATCAATAGCTACAACCTTTTTGTTTCTAATAAGCTCTGACATTATTGATCGCATTGCTACTTTAAACATTTTCTTATTAATTTTTTCAGAGTAATTTCTTTTTCCTGATGCAAACGTAACTCCGCCACCTCGCCATATTGGTCCTCTTGTTGTTCCAGCTCTTGCTCTACCAGTCCCCTTTTGTCTCCATGGTTTCTTTCCGCCGCCTCTAACAGCAGATCTGTTTTTTTGCGAGCTATAGCTTTCTCTGGCATTTGAGAAATAAGAAGTTATAACTTGATGTACTAAGGTTTTTTTATAGTCAACATTAAAACATTTATCTGATAACTTAACTATTTCATTATTAGGTAAAATATTTATATCCATTATTTATTTCCTTTTTCTTTAGAATCTTTATCTTTAGCAGGAGCCTCTTTGTCTTTTTTTTCTAATTTTTCTTTAGGGGCTTTTTCTTGAGTGGAAACATCTTTTGCTGTATCTGCTAATTTTTCTTTAGGGGCTTTTTCTTGAGTGTTTTTTTCCTTATTTGTTACTTTTGCTTTCTGTTCTACCTTCTTGATTTTTGATGATTGTGTAACTTCTACTAACCTTCCATTAAAACCTGGCACAGCTCCCTTAACTAAAATTAATTTTTTATCTATATCTACTTTTACTATTTGAAGATTTTTTTTTGTAACCATTTCATCACCCATATGGCCTGCCATTTTCTTTCCTTTAAAAACTCTACCTGGAAATTGACATTGACCAGTGGACCCTGGGGTTCTATGAGATATTGAATTACCATGTGTTGCGTCCTTACCTTTAAAATTATGTCTCTTGATTGTTCCAGCAAATCCTTTTCCTTTTGATCTTGATCGTACATTCACAAAGGTTCCTTCTTCAAAATATTCAGCTTCAAATTCTTGTCCTATTGAAATTTCTGAAATATTTTCTACTCTAAATTCTTTAATATTTTTTTGTGGAGTTATGTTGTTTTTCTTAAAATGTCCTAAATGAGGTTTTTTTGTTTTATTCTCTTTTAGTTCTACCGTTGATAGTTGTAAAGCATTGTAACCATCAGAATCAATGCTTTTTATCATAGATACTATATTAGTTTCAATTTTCAATACGGTTACAGGTATTGATTCCCCATTATCAGTGAATACCCTTGTCATGCCAACCTTTTTGCCTAATAAACCAATACTCATTTAATTCTCTTCTAAATGTAAAAATAAAAAAAGCCTAGGTAATAAAATACATAACCTAGACTGACTAAGTAAGTTTGCTGATTATACACTAATAATTAAGCTAGAAAAGCTTAATTTAGCTTGATTTGTACGTCAACACCAGCTGCAAGATCCAACTTCATAAGAGCATCTACTGTCTTGTCAGTTGGGTCTAAAATATCCATAATTCTTTTGTGTGTCCTTATCTCATATTGATCTCTTGCATCTTTATCAACATGAGGAGATATTAATATAGTAAATCTTTCCATTTTTGTTGGCAAAGGAATTGGGCCTCTTATTCTTGCTCCAGTTCTTTTAGCTGTCTCAACAATCTCAATTGCAGATTGATCAATAAGCTTATGATCAAATGCTTTTAATTTAATCCTCATGTTTCGTGTTGCTGTATTTTCAGATTTTTTAGCCACTTTCTTTTCCTGAGTGTTTACTTACAATTTCATCAGCTATATTTCTTGGTGCTTCCATATATTTTGAAAACTCCATTGAATATGTTGCTCTTCCTTGTGTAGCGGATCTCAAATCAGTTGCGTAACCAAACATCTCTTTTAATGGTATATCGCCTCTAACAATTTTTCCTGCTGGACTATCTTCCATGGCGCCTATTATACCTCTTCTTCTATTTAAGTCACCAACCACATCACCCATATATTCTTCAGGTGTTACAACTTCAACTTTCATAACAGGTTCTAAAAGTGCAGGGTCAGCTTTTTTAGCTCCGTCTTTAAATCCCATTGATCCAGCAATTTTAAATGCCATTTCTGAAGAATCAACATCATGAAATGTTCCATCGTATAATGTAACTTTTACATCTTCTACCGGGTATCCGGCAATTACTCCATTTAACATTTGTTCTTGAATCCCCTTATCAACAGCTGGTATATATTCTTTTGGTATTGCTCCACCAACAATCTCATTTACAAACTCATACCCACTTCCTGATTTTTGTGGTTCTATCTTTAAATAAACATGACCGTATTGCCCTCTTCCGCCACTTTGTCTAACAAATTTACTCTCTTGTTCTACAGGTTTCCTTATACATTCTCTATAAGCAACTTGTGGGGCACCAACATTTGCCTCAACATTAAATTCTCTTTTCATTCTATCTACAATAATTTCTAAATGTAGTTCGCCCATACCAGAGATTATTGTTTGTCCTGACTCCTCATCTGTTTTAACTCTAAATGATGGATCTTCTTGGGCTAATTTTTGTAAAGCAATACCCATTTTTTCTTGGTCTGCTTTAGTTTTTGGTTCAACAGCTACTGCTATAACTGGTTCTGGAAATTCCATTCTTTCTAAAGTTACTAGCTTTGTTGGATCACATAAAGTATCTCCTGTTGTTACATCTTTTAAACCAACTGCGGCAGCGATATCGCCTGCTCTTACTTCTTTTATTTCCTCTCTAGAGTTAGAATGCATTTGTAAAATTCTACCGACTCTTTCCTTTTTTCCTTTTGTAGAGTTTGAAACGGCAGATCCAGCAGAAAGAACTCCTGAATAAACTCTAAAGAATGTTAAAGTTCCTACAAATGGGTCTGTTGCAATTTTAAACGCTAGTGCAGAAAATGCCTCATCATCTGATGCTTCTTTTGTTACCTCTTCATCATCATCATCTATACCTTTAATAGCTGGTATATCTAAAGGCGAAGGTAAATATCTAATAACTCCATCTAACATTGCTTGGACGCCTTTATTTTTAAAAGCTGACCCACATAAGGCTGGAACTATTTCATTTGATAAAGTTCTTATTCTTAACCCTTGGTGTATTTCTTCTGATGACAAATCTCCATCATTCAAATACTTATCCATTAATTCCTCGCTAGCTTCTGCTGCAGCTTCAACCATATCTTCTCTATACTTATTACAAATTTCTGTTAAATCATCAGGAATATCTTTTTCTTCAAAGGTTGTGCCCATATCATCCTCATTCCAAAATATTGCTTTCATTTTTATAAGGTCTACAACACCTTTAAAATTATCCTCAGCACCAATTGGTATTTGGATTGGTATTGCGTTTGAGCCAAGTCTTTCTTTAATTTGATTTACAACTCTTAAAAAATCTGCCCCAGAACGATCCATCTTATTAACAAAAGCCATTCTTGGGACATTATATTTTGATGCTTGTCTCCAAACTGTTTCAGATTGAGGTTCAACTCCTCCTACAGCACAAAAAACAGCGCAAGCTCCATCTAATACTTTTAATGATCTCTCAACTTCAATAGTAAAATCAACATGTCCTGGGGTATCAATTATATTAATTCTATGTTCATCAAAAGACTTATCCATGCCTTGCCAAAAACATGTCGTTGCCGCAGAAGTAATAGTTATTCCTCTTTCTTGTTCTTGCTCCATCCAATCCATTGTAGCCGCGCCATCATGAACTTCTCCAATTTTATGAGAAAGACCAGTGTAAAACAAAACTCGTTCTGACGTAGTTGTTTTTCCGGCATCAATATGAGCCATAATACCAATGTTTCTATATCTCTCTAAAGGGGTCTCTCTTGACATTATTTTTCCTTGGCTACCACCTGAAATGAGAAAATGCTTTGTTTGCTTCTGCCATTTTCAATGTATCTTCACGCTTCTTCATTGCTGCCCCTTTATTTTCAGAGGCATCTTGAATCTCACCAGCGAGTTTGCGCATCATAGACTTTTCGTTTCTTTTTCTTGCAGAATCAATTATCCATCTCATCGCTAAAGTATTTTGTCTAGAAGCTTTAACTTCTACAGGCACCTGATATGTTGCTCCCCCAACTCTTCTTGATTTAACTTCAACCTGAGGTCGAACATTTTCTAAAGCTTTATTTAATACTGCTAAACCATCTTTAGAACTGCTTTTCTTCGCAAGTTCGTCTAAAGCATTATAAATAATATTTTCTGCTACGGATTTTTTACCGTGCATCATCAATGCATTTATAAACTTAGCAAGCTGTACATCTCCATATTTTGGATCTGGTAAAATTTCTCTTTTAGGGACTTCTCTTCTTCTAGACATAATTAGTTACTTCTTACTTTTAGCTCTTTTTGAGCCATATTTTGATCTTCCTTGTTTTCTATTTTCTACGCCTTGAGTATCTAAACTACCTCTAACAATGTGATACCTTACTCCAGGCAAATCTTTTACTCTTCCTCCTCTAAGTAAAACTACCGAATGTTCTTGAAGGTTATGTCCTTCACCGCCAATATAGCTTGTAACTTCAAAACCATTTGTTAGTTTTACTCTTGCCACTTTTCTAAGTGCTGAATTAGGTTTTTTTGGAGTCGTTGTATAAACTCTTGTACACACACCTCTTTTTTGTGGGCATGACTCCAAAGCAGGCACTGTACTCTTTGCCTTCTTTGTTTTTCTTGGTTTTCTAACTAACTGATTTATCGTTGTCATAGTTTTTTATTTCTTACCAAAAATGGTTTGTGAAGCGGATTGTAGGAATAGCAAGCCCTACTGTCAAGGATTATTCTGCGCTAGCCTCCGTTTCATCTGATGAAGCTACTTCAGATAATTCTTTTTGCATAATATCTTCGCTTGTCTCAGCATCTAAGTTATCTTCTGATTCATTTTCTATATCAAAACTTCTTGCTAATTTTCTTTCTTTATGAAAATCAAGTCCTGTTCCAGCTGGTATTAACCTTCCTACAATAACGTTTTCCTTTAAACCTTTTAAAGTATCGCTTGAACCTCTTACTGCGGCTTCTGTTAAAACTCTAGTTGTTTCTTGGAATGAAGCTGCAGATATAAATGACTCGGTTACCAGTGAAGCTTTTGTTATTCCAAGTAAAACTGGATCAAAAACAATTTGTTTTTTATTTTCTTTTTTTAATTTCTTATTTTCTTCTAACACATTTGCTCTTTCAGCTTGTTCGCCAATTAAATAAGATGAATCCCCTGGTTTTACAATCTCAACTTTTCTTAACATTTGTCTAACAATAACCTCAATATGCTTATCGTTAATTTTTACACCTTGAAGTCTGTATACATTTTGAACTTCTGTAACTAAATAATCAGCGAGTGCAGGTATTCCAAGTAGTCTTAAGATATCATGAGGTTTAAACTCTCCGTCAACAACAACTTCTCCTTTTTCAATACTTTCTCCTTCGTAAACATTAATAGTTCTAAATTTTGGTATTAATGTCTCAGTACTATCACCATGTTCATTTGTTATAACTAATCTCAACTTACCTTTAGTCTCTTTACCAAAACTTACTATGCCAGATGATTCAGCAAGTATTGCTGGTTCTTTTGGACTTCTTGCCTCAAATAAATCAGCAACTCTAGGTAGGCCACCTGTAATATCTTTTGTCTTTGTAACGGCTTGAGGTATTCTAGCAATAATATCACCAGCTTCGGCTTTATCTCCATCAGATAAAGTAACTATTGCTCCATCAGGTAGATTATACTCCGTGCTACCTTTAGAATTAGAAAGTTTTATAGTAGGTTTTGTATCTTTTGAACCAATTCTTACAATTGTTGATGTTAGCCCAGTAATTTCATCAGTTTTTCTATCGACTGTAATACCATCCTCAAAAGCAATAAGTTTTGTTTTTCCTGCTTGTTCTGTAACGATTGGTCTTGTATGCGGATCCCATGTAGCTATAGTTTGTCCCGCTTCAACCTTATCTCCATCACTTACACTTATTGATGAGCCATAAGGAACTTTATATAATTCTTTTTGTCTGCCCGCATCATCTACAATAGCTAATTCTGCAGATCTCGTAATAGTCACATTTGTTCCATCTTTTTTCTTTATAGATTTAATTTTCTTAAATTTTATTATTCCATTAGATTTAACCATTATGCTATTAGTAGCAACTGATCCGCTAGCTGCCCCGCCAATATGAAATGTTCTCATTGTTAATTGTGTGCCAGGTTCACCAATTGATTGCGCGGCCATAACTCCAACTGACTCACCTTCATTAACTAAATCTCCTCTTGCAAGATCTCGTCCGTAACACATAGAACAAACTCCATGTTTTAATTCACACGTTATTGCTGTTCTAACTTTTACTTCGTCAATACCATTATTTTCTAAATCTAAAGAAATTTTTTCATCAATCAACGTTCCAGATTTTAAAATATAATCTTTATTAATTGGAGAAATTACATCTTCTGCAACCACTCTTCCCAGAACTCTTTCTGATAACTGTACAGTAATATCCCCGCCTTCAATAATTGGTTTAATTAGAACTCCTTCTGATGTTCCGCAATCAACTTCAGCAACAACTAAATCTTGAGCAACATCGACCAATCTTCTAGTAAGGTAACCAGAATTTGCTGTTTTTAATGCTGTATCCGCTAAACCTTTTCTAGCTCCATGAGTTGAAATAAAATATTCTAAAACATTTAATCCTTCTCTAAAGTTAGCTTTAATTGGACTTTCAATAATAGATCCGTCAGGTTTAGCCATTAAACCCCTCATTCCCGCAAGCTGTCTAATCTGTGCTGCAGATCCTCTTGCTCCAGAATCAGCCATCATAAATATAGAATTAAATGAAGGTTGTTCTACATCTTTACCGTCAGAATCCTTTTTAATGTCTTTGCCGAGTTTATTCATCATTGCTTTTGCAACCTGATCATTTGTTTTTGACCAAATATCAACTACTTTGTTATATCTTTCTCCTCTTGTTACTAAACCTGCTTGATATTGTGTCTCAATTTCTTTTACTTCTGACGCTGCGTTATCTAGGATATTGCTTTTTGATTCTGGTATTATCATATCATCTAAGCAAAAAGAAACTCCTGATCTAGTAGCATATTCATAACCCATATACATTAATTGGTCGGCAAAAATAACTGTCGCTTTTAAACCTAAAACCCTGTAACAAGTATCAATTGCATTGGAAATTGATTTCTTGTCCATATTTTTATTTATCAACTCAAAAGGTAATCCTTTTGGTAAGATTTTTGAAAACAAAGCTCTTCCGACGGTTGTCTCAACTCTTTTAGTTGTATATTCTTTTTCCCCAAGTCCAAATACGTTCATACGAACAGTAACTTTTGCATGTATGTGTGCTTGTCCGGCATAATAAGCACGAGATACTTCCTCTATATTTGAGAAAAACATTCCTTGTCCTTCAACATTTATATCTTCTCTGGTTAAGTAATATATTCCTAAAACTATATCTTGCGAAGGAACTATTATTGGCTCTCCATTTGCAGGTGAAAGAATATTATTTGTAGACATCATTAAAGACCTTGCTTCAAGTTGTGCCTCAACAGACAAAGGTACGTGCACTGCCATTTGATCTCCATCAAAATCTGCATTAAAAGCTGCGCAAACTAAAGGATGTAATTGAATTGCTTTACCTTCAATTAATAATGGTTCAAACGCTTGAATACCTAATCTATGAAGAGTTGGTGCTCTATTTAATAAAACCGGATGTTCTCTTATAACTTCATCAAGTATATCCCAAACTTCCGCCCCTTCTTTCTCTACTAATTTTTTTGCTGCTTTAATTGTAGTGGCTAAACCTCTTATATGTAATTTACTAAATATGAAAGGTTTAAATAACTCTAAAGCCATTTTTTTTGGAATACCGCACTGGTGAAGCATTAATGTTGGCCCAGTAACAATCACTGATCTTCCAGAGTAATCAACTCTTTTCCCTAATAAGTTTTGTCTAAATCTACCTTGTTTTCCTTTAATCAACTCAGCTAAAGATTTTAAAGGTCTCTTATTACTTCCAGTAATAGCTCTTCCCCTTCTTCCGTTGTCTAATAATGCATCAACAGCTTCTTGAAGCATTCTTTTTTCATTTCTAACAATTATATCGGGTGCATTTAATTCTAATAAACGTCTTAATCTATTATTCCTGTTTATAACTCTTCTATATAAATCATTTAAATCTGATGTTGCAAATCTTCCCCCATCAAGAGGAACAAGAGGTCTTAAATCAGGTGGTAAAACAGGCAATGATCTTAGGATCATCCATTGAGGTTTATTTCCTGAGCTTATAAAGTATTCAGCGAGCTTTAATCTTTTTGTTAATCTTTTTATCTTTGCTTCAGATTTTGTGGCCCCTAATGCTTCTCGTAAAGTTATAGTTTCTTGATTTAAATCAAGCGCATCAAGCATATCTAATATAGCTTCTGCGCCCATCTTTGCTACAAAGTCATCGCCATATTGTTCAATCGCATCATAATATGCCTCATCAGAAAGTAACTGACATTTTTCTAAATCTGTAAAACCTGGGTCTATAACTACAAATGCTTCAAAGTACAATATTCTTTCTATGTCCCTTAACGTCATATCTAACAATAAACCAATTCGAGATGGCAATGATTTTAAAAACCATATGTGCGCTACAGGACATGCTAGTTCAATATGCCCCATTCGTTCTCTTCTTACTTTGGTTAAAGTAACCTCAACACCGCACTTTTCACAAACAACTCCTCGATGTTTTAATCTTTTATACTTGCCACACAAACACTCATAATCTTTTATAGGACCAAATGTTTTAGCACAAAATAAACCATCTCTTTCAGGTTTAAATGTTCTGTAATTTATAGTTTCAGGTTTTTTAACTTCGCCAAATGACCATGATCTAATCATTTCTGGCGATGCTAAACCAACTCTAATAGCATCAAAATCATCTGTAATCGTTTGTTTTTTAAAAAAACCAATTAAATCTTTCATTCAATTTCATCCTTCTCAAGTTCTATATTTATACCTAGTGATTTAATCTCTTTCATTAAAACATTAAAAGATTCAGGC
>MDTC01115362.1_pt1 | contig 17156 bp, 18 predicted proteins | sample 811181 | NCBI WGS metagenome assembly MDTC01 (sample SAMN05326644, study PRJNA326480) | marine metagenome | isolation source: seawater | place: Pacific Ocean: North | collected 2011 | reverse complement strand
GCAGTCTTGTTGTTTTTACAATGCCATCAATCAAGTTAGCTTCCATTGATTTTGGATCTTGTTTTTTTATTGGAGTTTCTTTTTTTATTAGAGTTTCTTCTACAGATGGATTGCCATCCGTATCATCACCAGACGCAAGATTTAACATGGCTGATAAAATGTACCTTTTAAGATAAGTAATATCAGATCCTAGACCTTGTATTTTGACTCCAGAACGAAGACTATGTTCTCCTGGCATCTCAACAATAGATGCTGGACTAAGAGATCCATTTTCATGGATCATATGAGCTTGTATAAAGTTACCTCTGATCATTATGTATGGTGTAAGACCACATTCTGGTCCATGCTCTCTAAAGGCTTCTATAAGCTTGTCATAAGTAGTGTATGTATTGTTATGAGACTTGCCGTCTTTTTCAATTAACCTCATCTTGCTTTGAAACTTCACAAGAGATGAAGCTAGATCAGGATCTATCTTATCAATTGTACTGATCATCTCAGGAGCCTTTTCATTTTCTATTTTAACTATTGGTAAATTTAGATCTGCATTCATTTATATAACTCCAAATAATAATTTAGCTTCATCAAGAACCTCTGGATTCATACTGCTCCATGAGATGTGATCCCAGTCAGGAATAACCATTTGGACTAACTCTTCCAGGTTGTCACTTTTTCTTAAAATATGTTCGTGTCTTTTTAGATCTTGAACAATGTTCTGCATTGTGTTGTTCAAGTGATCTTGCTCCAACATCCAATCACCATTCTCTGGATGATAAACTTTGTTTTCTACATTGTTGGCGCAAACGATAACTGGCTGTCTGTTAAAATATGAATTGTATGCGCTAACCTGATTAAGCCATCCAGCATAAGGTGTTTTCGGAATGCTACCCTTACTCCAGGTGCGTGAACCATCCTTCCGAGGAGGATTCAGACGAGGTGATCGGATCTTTAGCTCAATCAGGTTACAAAAGTCAGGCTTGAAGTAATACGGAAGCTCAATCCCATGAAGCTCCATAAATACATCTGTTTCTCCCTCCCATTGGTTTAAGCCCAACAATTGAAAGGCATGCTCTAAACCTTGCATAGCGTGATGCACAGTATCATCTAAAGCTTCAAAGCATGCCTTTGCTTTAAGCTCGTCATTTGTGGCATATGCATAGGGTTGGTATACATCCATCTCATGGCGAGCTGTGTCCTCAATCTCCTTTCTATCTTTTGTTTGGTAGATCCTTTGTAATTCGTCTAGGGGAAGAAGACGAGCATCACAGATTGTTTGAACTGTTCTACCGAGACACATAGGAGCTGAGTCATACGAATATTTATCTATAATATTAAATGCTTGCTTTCGTATTTTTTGTTCATCTATTTTTGATTCATTTAATAGCTTCCAGGCTTTATCAGTTTGAGGTCTTATAAAAGACTTATCAAAAACTGTTTTACTAAAATGTTTACTGGCTGGATTACTATGCCATTTGAATTGATGGATCTTAGCCCAGTCTGGAAAGGTGCCAAATGAATCTCTGTTTTTTATGTTTGACTTTTCTTGCATGATAAAAATATTCATTTACAAGACCTAACAAGTCAACAACAAATATCTATTAAATCATACAAATGTCTTCACAAGTCATTACAGATGTTTATAAGGCTGTGGATAACACTAAAAGACAGAAAAAAAATCAAAAAAAAAGGGACATTTCTGTCCCTTAAAATTAAAATTTTACATTGAAGCTTAATCGTCAGATTTTTCAAATGTCACTGTCATACCTTGTGCGGTTGGATTTACTATAGAAGTTATAACTGGGGTAGCCCAATCTAATTCTATTCCGTCTACATTTATATCTGTAGGTAAAAACTTATAATCCTCATGTAAATAGTCTTCATCCAATAACTGAAATAGCCTTGGGGATTTTCTTGTTCGTCTTGGTTTTTCATACAAGATGCCAGCATAAATTTCATCTGAACCTTTAATTTTACACAAAGATAAACTGTTTAAAGAATCTCGGTGAATAATATTTTTTACCATAGGTCTATGGATAACTAACCAATAATGAAAATCTTGCATGTGAAAATCACTTTCGTCTTGAAAATTATTTCTATCATCCCAGCCAGAAAACATAATAGCAGAAGTCTTAACCTCTGGTGATGCAACAGTCATCCAATGTGTTAAATAATCACATGTCAAAAACATCTTTCTTTTAGTGGTATTAAAAAGAGTTATTTCTCTTTCTGGTCTGTTAAAACTTCCAATAATTTCCATTTGACCAGGCGCAAGAGAATTTTCATATAGATCTGCATGCTTGCATTTACTTGTCATTAAACCGAGAGGATCTGATGTTATGTTATATTCATCAAAAAGCATTGCAGAATATTTTTCAGCCATTTCAAAACTTATGGGACTTTTACCATGTCTGTGCTTTGAGATTGTTTCTGCTTTTATGCCAAGAAATTTAGCAAGCTTATTATTCTCTAAATTATAAATTAAAATTAATTCGTTTAATGAGTTTCGTAAATGATCCGATGAATCATTGTGGCTTGAGCGTAATTGCTCAACATTTTTATTATGCACTAATCTATTCTCCAACTGAATATTTCTTAAAATAACATCAGCCTTGTCTTGATGTAAAACAAAAGCTGATGGGTTTATATTTTTTATCATGTGATTGACCTCCGCCAGAAAGTATATTAACTTGGTTTAATAAGTCAAACGAATTAGTTTTCGAAATCCCAAAAATCAATAAGTAAGTTAACAATATGTGTTGATAAAAATTAGCACGCCAAAAAAGGATTCGAAATGTATTTAATAGACTGGAAGAAGTCGCAAGCAAAAGGTGAAAAGCAAATCACCTGGAAACAGCTTGCGCATAGATTTGGCATTAGCGATGGATCTATCATAAGACGATGGACTCTTGATGCGTATGACAAGAATTTTAATTTCCCTGGACCAGATAATATTCTCAATGTTCAAACAGCCACGCTTGGTGAAGTGACGAGTAAAGATTTTTATGAATGGTTTGAAAACACACAAACTGAAGAAAAGGCGGAGAAATTTCATGCAAACAGAACCTAAAATTAGAATGATAGAAAATAGACTTATGAGTGTTGATGAATGCTTTATGATCACAGCCGAGCAACTAAAGTTTTGGATGTCCCAGGATGTCTCTCCACAAGAAGCAATGGAGTCTTTGGGTATAAGAGCTAACAAAGTAACTGGAGCTGGCTGGAAGAAAGCCGACTGGATGGATGTTGGTGTGTCTCTGGTAAAGATCTGGGCTGATCATTAGTGGCAAGAAAAAAAGCTGTAGCCGTTGGCAGATGTTTTGTCTGTGATCGGATCCATTACAGCCATCTCGGTGGATGGGTTTTTAATGGAAGCAAGAAACTACTTTGCTATGAAATTAATTACATAACTGGAGAATTAAGGACAGATTGTTTTGAAAAAACGAGAAGAGAAGCAGAAGCCAGAATGGGATTGGAATGCAATCGGAGCGGACTTCGAACTGTTTCCTCAAAAGAATTACTTAGCAAAATTAAGGGCAATATGGAGGAGGATTTACAAACATGACGAATTGTGATAACGAAAAGGCTTATATAAGCAAGGGCAACGAATCAGCCCAAGATCTGCTTAATCACCTAAAAAAAATTAACTTAAAAAAAGCAACGGACTGCAAGCAACCAGTTAGCCAGGCTAATATAAGACAGCCAGATCTAAGCAAGACATTGCAAGACACAGTTAAGCATATGAATGCTTATTATGTCGTAGCAAAAGACAAGAGCCAAAAGAATGGCTATGTCGAAAACATGACACATAAGAAGCTAACAAGAGCCAGCAGTAGCATGTCCAGAGATGCTTGGAAGGATCTAGCACTGCGAGTTAGCAATATGGACTACAATCAAAAGCAAGAATGGATCAAACATGCAGAGTATTAAAGAGCATGAAATAGATCTAATACTGAACAATGGCATATCGCATCTTGATAACCTATTAGCGGAAGCATGCGAGACTGAAAAGATGATGCCTTCTGTGAGGGTAAAACAAAGGCTAACACATTGGATGGACTACAAGACAGAATGGACTGCTTATGGCTATGGCAAAGGCAAGTCACGACTTCCAAAACCAACGCCAAAACAAATTGACCGATACGATCTTGTCATAGAATTGCTAAGTGAATATTGCACACTTGAAGAGAGACAGCTTATCTGGGCTGTCAATCATAGCGGAGCATTTCGTGACAGAGGACCACAATGGTCCAAGATTGGTAAGATCTTGCACATCAATTACAGGACTGTGAAGAGACGCTACATGGATGCGATCTACAAGCTCTGGTACACACTGAAGCCGAACACACAAAATATTGACTATAAAGTGTTGCCAATGCCGTCAAATTCGCTTAATAATAGATAACCTAGAGCATTTTTGTGCGCACCTTATTTCACAAATAAATCAAAAAAATATCATCTCCTCCCCTGTAGCTAGTAGACTCATCGGCAGTCCTTTGCCTTGTCTCGCTCTAGGACTAGCCAAGAGGAGAATAGGAGACAACCATGAGAGGACTTAAAGACAAATTTGACTATGCATTACTGGGCTATTTCGAAGGGCTAACTACACCAGGCTTATATAAGCTTCTGGGCATTACATTAGCCGTAGCAATAGTGTTGTTCTTGCTATGAGCTTATACAAGAACATGAATGCTCGTAAGAAGGCTGGAACAAGTCGGAGCAAGAAGAATAGCACTGTATCTGATAAATCGTATGCCAACATGAAAGCTGGCTTCCCCAAGAAGAAGAAGAAAACATTAGTAGGTTAAATGGCTAAAGCAAGAGTTAACAAGACAACATTTAAAGAGATCTTAGATCGCATCATAGATGGTGAGAGTCTAAGACAGATCTGTACTGACGATGGCATGCCTTCGGACAGGACTGTTCTACGCCATGTGCAAGACAGTGACGATAACTTTGAAGAGTATATGAAGGCTAGAGCATTACAAGCTGAGAAGATCTCAGACCAACTGTTAGACATGTGGAATGAGAGCTATCCAATAGATGTTAAAGAGAAGCATACAGAGATATTAAGAAGGGATAAGATGTCCTATTGGCTTGATAAAAGAAGGACTCAACTACAGCCACGAGGATCTTTACGCAACAAGGTAGAGGACAAGCAAGACAGTGGTGAGATAACTATTCGATGGGGCAATGAAGATGGGTAAGCTCAACATGAATAATCTATTACCACCAGGTCTCAAGCCAACAACAGATCAAAGCAATAAGAAGAAGCAAGGACCAGTAGACCTAGGCGGAAGACCAAGCAAGTATGGATATGCTAGACCAAGGGATACATTACTGTAGGTAGCAAAGAGGGGAAGCATAAGCAGCACCTGTCGCTTTTCATGCGCACATGCGATTGCTGACAGAATCGAGGGGTATGGTTCCCCTTAATATTGGCAGATCTGTGGGAATAAAATGATCGTGACTCCATTCACGACTCCAAACCTACGAAAAACCTAAGGCGTACCCCCAAAGATGAAGGCGGAGAGCTGTATATCGTATTACACCCATCGAGGAGACACACACATTGACTGAGGTTATCATACCCTATACTCCCAGACCTTTGCAGAATGATCTGCACACGGAGTTAGACAATCATAGATGGGCTGTAATAGTTTGCCATAGAAGATTCGGCAAGACTGTTATGGCTATAAATCATTTACTACGAGCAAGCATTCTTAGCGATAAAAAAAATCCAAGATTTGCCTATGTAGCTCCCACATACCGACAAGCTAAATCGGTGGCATGGGATTATATAAAACAATTTACAAGTAAGATTCCCAATATAAAATTTAATGAAACAGAATTACGATGTGATCTTCCGAATGGAGCGAGAATAACTCTCCTAGGATCGGAAAATCCAGACAGTCTTAGAGGTATATATTTAGATGGTTGTGTTATCGATGAGGTCGCTGACATGCCAGAGAGTGTCTTTCCAGAAGTAATAAGACCAGCTCTATCGGATAGAAAAGGGTTTTGTTATTTCATTGGAACTCCTAAAGGACATAATATGTTTTATGATCTTTATGAGAATGGAGAAATACAGCCTGAGTGGTATACGGCTTTGTATAAGGCTAGTGAAACAAATATATTAGATGAAGAGGAATTACGCCAGGCAGCACAAACCATGTCTCCAGATCAATACAATCAGGAGTTTGAGTGTAGCTGGGTAGCCAATATTCCAGGATCTATTTTTGGATCCGAGATGGAACAGTTACAAGAAGATGGAAAAATTACAACATGCCCTTACGATCCTTCTCTTAGGGTTGATACCTACTGGGATCTTGGTCTTAACGATAGCACTGCCATATGGTTTGCACAAACATCCAGAGGTGGGGCTGTATCTGTTATTGATTATTATGAAGTAAGAAACGAAGGGCTTCCGCATTTTGTTGGTGTCCTGGAAGATAAAGAATATTTATACGGCACACACAATGCACCACATGATATTGAGGTCCGTGAACTTGGTACAGGAAGATCCAGAAGAGAAGTAGCTTATGATCTTGGAATTAATTTTAGGGTTGTTCCGAAATTGCCAATAGAGGATGGCATTCATGCTGTGAAGATGATGCTTCCCAGGTGCATGTTCGATGTCAAAAATTGCAAAGATGGTATCGAAGCTCTTCGGCATTATCACCGAGCTTACAATGAGAGGACCAGATCTTTCCGAGCCACGCCAGTCCACGATTGGACCAGCCACGGAGCGGATGCATTTCGGTATATGGCAGTCGGTTTAAAACAACAACAAGTCCAGCAAGCTCCACAAAGTTTTGCTGATAATAAATGGGATCCGTTGGGATCTGATAAAAGGATGAAAGCAATTGGCTAAAACAAAGAAAGTATATGTTCCTGTAGAAACACAGAAAGAAACAACACAAGACAATCTTTTAGAGACAGAACCAGTAGCACCTTCCGTAGATCCATATACAACGGCATATTCTGAAAAGAAATCTTTCACAGATCCAACAACTGGTCAAAGTATTATGTTGAATCCTGGGGAGCCTATTGATCCAACTATGATCAATGAAGGTGAAACTATTATTCCTGATGCAGTTATTATTCGTAAAGACCTAGTACAGAAAACAAAAGAAATGCTGATGAGACGGTTTTCTAGGAAGAGTACAATTGTCACTGGTCCAATGGGATTAATGACACCAACTCCAGTAGCCTATGCTGGTGCTTTTGGTATTACCGATGGTGCAACAGGCGATCAAATTATTCAGCAAGGTGCAGAGCAAGGTTTTGTTTCGCTAGATAGTATCCAAAAAGATGCTGATGATTATTTAGAAAATTTAATATTTGAGTCTCAGGAAGTCTAAAAATTTTTTTAACATTATCCCAGAGGGAAAGTAAATGAGTACAACAGGATTAGGAATAGATCTTAGTGGAATAGATCCTAATTTATTAATGGGGAATAACCAAACAGCTAATGCTGTCTCTTCTTCTGGTGGATCTTTAATAAATAATGATGCTGGTGTTGGTCCTGATGATGCTGTGCAAGCCGATGGAGAAACAATAGATGCTAATTCAACTGTTAAAACAACTGGTATTGACACCACTTTACTCTCTACTGTTTCAGGTGAGACAACTGATAACACTACTCAAATTACTAGTGCTGATGGGGCTACTTCTTCTACTAATATTGATGTTGAATCTGTAACTCCTGATTTTGTTTTAGATCCAGATTGGCAATCAACTTGGTTTGGTGATGGCGAATCTACTTGGCAAGAAAATACTGACGGATCTTATACTCAAAATTTAGATATTGATTTAACTGAGTTAGGCGGAACAGGAACAACAAATGTCAGTTATGATTATACAAAAGACGGAAAGTTTATTGGAATATCAGACGGATCAAAAACTGCAATAGAAGTATCTACCCAGGAGGATTCCATATCTGGTGCAACTGGTAATGATACACTTGATACTCTTACTGGTGCAACTAGTGAAGATACTCTTACTGGTGCAACTGGTAACGACACACTTGATGGTGGAGATGGTAATGATATTATTGATGGCGGTGCTGGTAACGATACACTTAAAAATACATCGACAATAAATACTGAGCCAATCGAATTGTCTAATGGTAATTTTGCCTATGGTTTTGATTCAGATGGTGATGGGGAAATTGACACCTATAGAATAGAAGACGGAACTGGAGCTGAAGTCGAAACTATAAATGCAGATCAGTTTACTGGCGTTGATTATGCTGGAGGTGAAACTATTACTACTACTGTCGTTACAGCAGATACGCAGTCAACCGATGTTAGTTATACAACTATTGCTAAAGATCTAGACGAAGATAATCCTTGGTTTACAGGATCTACAGACGAAGATGGCGATGGCATACCAGATGGCATTTTACACACAGGACTTTTAGCAAGCCAATTAACAGAACATACATTTGAAGATGGATCTAAAGGGTTTACTTTTTCAACTGTCGTTCAAGGTGGTGGTACTAACAGCTTTTTTAGCGAAGATGTTCCTTTTGCAATGTATTGGAATGCAGACGGACAGCTTGTTGGAAAAGATAACAAGGGTTATGAAGGCATGACTATTGGATCTAATTCAGGTGCCGATGATGGTGGTGATGGTGGTGATGATGGTAAAGATACAAAAGGCGATGGTGATGATGGCGACACTGTTGGCGATACAGGATTAACACAAGATGAATACGACACTATTGTAACTACCTTAGAGTCAATATTAGTTAATACAGGATCTGATACAACTGATGCTCTTATTGGTTACTATAACGATATAAAAGGTCTGTTTGCTACAGGCGAAGACGGATCTTTAACAGAAGAAGACCAGGTTAAATTAACAGCTTTTTGGAATACAATGATAGACCAGGGTGAAACAACTGGCGTTATTATGTCCTCTAAAACTATGGGCGATTATTTTGAACTCGTAAAAGAATATACTGGTCAATATAACGGAACAATATCAGAAGCCGATATGGATCAATTCTTATCTGATTGGTTGGCTGAGTCTGTTCTCTTTGTTTCTGGTTTAGATAATTCTCAGAAATGGAGCTTAGATAATATACAAGATCATAGCCAATACGATAGTTTAGGAAATTTAATACAGCTTGTTTATGGAGAAGGGAGAACATTAACAGCCGAAGAAGCAATGCGTTACTTAACAGATTACTCTTGGAAGAGTGGCGATAATTGGACTTATGGTGTAGGCGGTGATGGTATTGGCGATAATGAGCTTGGTGTAACTAACTTCCTTGTTCAACAAATGATTTTAAATGCCAGAGATACGGACCAAGAATATGTAACTACCTTCTGGTTAGCCAATGAAGATTTGGATCTATCATCTTATGGGTTAACTCTGGATCAAGTAGCTGAAGCTTGGGGTACGACTACAGAAGAATTAAAAATCAATACAGCAAAAGCTAAAAAAGATAATAAGAAAAAACAATCTAGTGGATCTTTCTTTGCACCTAAAGATGTTGTTCGTATAGGTGATGAAGATCCAAATGCAACAAAGCAAGGTCAGACAAGAGGACCTAATTTTAGAAACAAAACTCGTACTGCTTCTCTTCTCGGTGGAAGCGTAAATAAGAAAACTTTAGTAGGATCATAAAATGGCTGATGAAGAAATAATAGATGTAGAGCCATCTATAAATGAAGATACAAAAAAAATAGCATCTAAACTTTTAGACAGGCTATCTGCTTTAGAAGAGCAAAGAGAATCTTGGGAAGATCATTGGCAAGATGTTGCTGATTATATTGTTCCTAGAAAAGCAGACTTTACTCGCACAAGATCTGCTGGCGACAAAAGAATGGACAAGATTTATGATGGTACAGCCATACATGCATCCGAACTTTTATCAGCATCTATTCACGGCATGTTAACTTCTGCATCAACTAACTGGTTTAATTTATGCTACATGAACTTTCAACTAACTTTGATTGACGAAGCAAAAGAATGGTTAGAAGAAGTAGAAGCAATAATGTATGCACATTTTCATAGATCTAATTTTCAAGAACAGATCCATGAACTCTACCACGATCTTATAACTTTCGGCACAGGCGTTATTTATGTTGAAAGCAATCCTGAGACTGGTTTTCGTTTTGAAACAAGACATATTTCTGAGTGCTTCTTAGCTGAAGATAGCGAAGGAAGAGTCGATACTGTTTATAGAAAATACAAAATGTCCGTGAGATCTGCTCAAAAACTTTTTGGTGAAGAAGCATCTTCTCGTATTAACAAACTTATGAAATCAAATCCTCACGAAGAGATCGAGATCGTTCATGTTGTTATGCCAAGAGATGAAAGAGATATTGAAAAACTATCTTCTGAAAATAAACCCTTTGCATCTATTTACATAGATCCAGAGGAAAAAGTAATTATCAAAGAATCTGGCTTTGACGAATTTCCATACATGTGTCCTCGATATTTAAAAGCAAGTTTTGAAAGAGGGTATGGAAGATCTCCAGCTATGCAAGCGTTACCAGATGTAAAAATGCTAAATAAAATGAGTGAAGTTACAATCCGATCTGCTGAGAAACAAGTAGATCCTCCTCTTATGTTACCTGATGATGGTTTTATGTTACCAATAAGAACTGTCCCTGGTGGTTTAAATTTCTACAGAAGCGGAACAAGAGATAGACTGGAGCCTTTACAAACTGGATCTAATAATCCTCTTGGTCTGCAAATGGAAGACCAAAGACGACAAGCGATAAGATCTGCGTTTTATGTCGATCAATTGGTCATGGGGGCTGGTCCTCAAATGACGGCTACTGAGGTGGTTGCAAGGACCGAGGAAAAAATGAGACTTCTTGGTCCAGTCCTGGGGAGATTACAAGCTGAATTGCTCCAGCCCCTTATTAACAGAAGCTATAATATCTTATTAAGGCAAGAACAAATGCCACCACCACCAGAAGTTATTGCTGGTCAAGATATTGAGATTGAATATGTATCTCCATTAGCTAAAGCTCAAAGGCAAACAGATGTCCAATCAACAATGCAAATGCTTCAGGTTGTTCAGCCAGTAGCGCAGATAGATCCAACTATTATTGATCACTTAGATGGCGATGGCTTAATTAAACATTTATTAAAAAGTCTATCTATACCAGCATCCGTCATAAGATCAGAAGACGAAATCCAAGCAAAAAGAAATGAGAAACAACAACAAGCTCAACAGCAACAGCAGATGCAACAGCAAATGCAACAAGCAGAAGTAGCAAAAAATACAGCACCAATGGTAGAAGCCGTTAATCAAATAGACACGGAGGAAGTCTAAATGGAGAATGAAGTAAACCCAGAAGAAGAACTAAAAAGACTGCATGCAATGTATGCAAATTTTGCACAAAATGCAGTAGGTCAAATAGTATTAGATGATCTAAAAAAAAGATTTCATTTTAATTCTACAACAGTAAAAACAGGGACAATAGATCCCCACGAATTAGCATATGCAGAAGGTCAGCGTTCTGTCGTGTTATTCCTCATAGCAATGGGGGAAATTGGTAAACAAGCTGAAAATTAATAGGAGAGTAAATAAAAATGTCTGAAGAAGCGCAAGTAGCTGAACAGGCAACTCCAGCAGAAGCCCCAGTGGCATCTACGGAGTCTGTCAGTCAAGAGCAAGTATCAGAATCTTCATGGAGAGATAATCTTCCAGAAGATATTAGAGATCACAAATCAATATCTCATTTCACCGATGTAGGAGCATTAGCAAAAAGTTATATGAATGCTCAGACCATGATTGGAAAGGACAAGATAATAGTCCCTGGTCAATCAGCCACAGAGGATGAATGGAGAGAAACTTATACAAAGCTAGGATTACCATCCACCAGTGGCGAGTATCAGTTTGATTCAAATGCTGGTCTAGGTGAAAACATGGAAGCAGATGAAAATCTGATTGGATGGTTTAAAGATGTGGCGCATAAGGTTGGATTAAACAACAGCCAGGCACAATCTTTAATAGAACAGTGGAATGCTAATAATTCTGAAATGGCAAGTATGAATGAAGAAACTGCTCGTCAATCTCAGGAAAATTCTGCGAAACAATTACGGCAAGAGTGGGGGCAAACTTATGATAATAAGTTAGCTATATCACAAAATGTTATAGATAAATTTTTTACTGGAGACAAAGAAGCTTTGTTTGAAACTTCATTATCCGATGGAACTAGGCTTGGCGATAATGCCGAGTTTATTAAAATGATGGCTGGTGTTGGTGACTTTATAAATTCACGAATAGGCGAAGATTCTATTGACGGATTACAAGGAACAACTGCCTTTAATCCAACTCAGTTAGAGGATGAATTAAATAAGCTACAAGATCTTAGCGGACCTTATGGCGATAAAAAACATCCTGAACACGATTCTTATGTAAGAAAGGTTTCAGAATTATACGAACAACTATATCCTGAATCCCAGTAGACAAGCGCAAGCCCTACTAACCTTACAAGATTAGGACAAGCTGAAAAGCCCCTCCGACAGCAGACGGATTCTGCACCTTTAAACCTTGGTCCATATTTATATGGGTAACCTACTTTATTTTTTTTAATCATAACTAAGGAGATAGTAATGTCTAATCAGATTACTACTGCGTTTGTACAACAATTTAGTGCAAACATTCAGCTTCTTTCTCAACAGAAAGTAAGCTTACTTAGGGGTGCAGTTAGAGAAGAAAGCATTAATGGCGAGAAAGCCTTTTTTGATCAAGTGGGAAGTACCACAGCTCAATTAAGAACATCTCGACATGCAGATACCCCTCTAATTGAAACTCCTCATGCTAGACGCATGGTCCTAACTTCAACTTATGAAGTAGCAGACTTAATTGACGATTCCGATAAGGTTCGTCTATTGACAGATCCATCATCAACTTATGCAAAAGCTATGGCTGGCGCAATGGGTAGAGCAATGGATGATGCCATAATTACGGCTGCAACTGGAGCTGCTCTAACAGGAAAAACTGGTGCATCATCTGTAGCGTTATCAAATACGATAGCAACTGGTGGTACTGGCTTAACGATTGCAAAACTTGTGGCTGCTAAAAAGACACTTGATGAAGGAAGCGTTGATCCATCTATCACAAGATATATAGCTGTTTCACCTGAACAAATTGAAGATCTATTAAACTCAACAACAGTAACTAGTGCAGACTTTAACACTGTTAAAGCTCTTTCAACTGGTGAAATTGATAGTTTTGTAGGCTTCAAATTTATCGTAACCAATAGACTTGGATTAGCTGGATCTGACAGAGCATGCTTTGCATGGGCTGAAGATGGTCTTCTACTGGGTGTTGGCAAGAATGTAACTTCTCGTATCGAGGAAAGAGCAGACAAGTCATACTCAACTCAAGTTTATTATTGTGCAGACTTTGGAGCTACCAGAATGGAAGAAGCTAAAGTCGTACAAATCAACTGTGCAGAATAGGGAGTAATAAAAAATGGCTAGTGTAAAAGCAACAAATATTACTAACTTAGATGCATCACCATCCGTACTTGCTGACGCAAGTGAAGTACATGGATCAGTAAGAGTTTTTAAAGACACTTACGAAGCTTCATCTTTAGCTTCTGGTTCTGACATCACTGTGGCAAGATTACCTATCGGTGCTAAAGTCGTAGACATACATGTTAAAGCTGATGCTTTAGGTAGTAATGCAACTTTAGCTGTAGGCAACGGAACAACAGCAGACAAATATATTGCTGCTGCCGCTATGAATACCGCAAATAAACTAATCAGTTTATCAAATGATGGTAAAATAGAAGCAATAGGTGATGAAATAACATCAACAATCACAAACATTTTAGTAACAACTGGTGGTGCAACTACCAGTGGTACTATTACGACTGTGGTTTACTATACAGTTAGTTAATAACTAAAAGAATATGGGAAGGTTGAGTTATCGCCTTCCCATATTTAATTTAACAAGGATTTAATATGGCAACTTCAGATGTAGATATATGTAATTCAGCCCTCAACATGATAGGGGCTTCGACAATACTATCATTAACAGAAGACAGTAAAGTAGGTCGTATCTGTAACCAAAGATACCCTCATGTAAGAGATGCCGTTTTTAGAGCGCATCCATGGAATTGTTTAATAAAAAGAACTTCATTAGCAGCCGATACAACTGCACCAGATTGGGAATTTAGTTATGCCTATTCGTTACCAGTAGATTGCTTGAGAGTTTTAAGATTAGAGTACCTTGATAGTGTTTACAAAATTGAGGGTAAAAAAATTGTAACAGACGAAGGCGCACCATTAAAAATACAATATGTTGCTCAGATAACTGACGCAATGCAATACGATGAATTATTAGTCGAAGCTATAGCATCAAGATTAGCTTCTGATATTTCATACCCAGTAATTGGATCTAACACCTTGTCAGCTCAGATGATGGACATCTACATGCTTAAATTATCAGAAGCAAGATTTGTAGATGCAACAGAAGGAATGCCAGGTGCAACAGAAAATGTTGCTGATTATGGATCTATTCAATCCAACACATTTATTAATGCGAGAAGATAACAATGGCTAAATCTGCCCCAGCCTTTAATGCTTTTACTTCTGGAGAGCTAAGTGAAAAAATGTCAGGTAGAACTGACTTAGAAAAATATTTCACTGGTGCAACTCAGATGAAAAATTTATTGGTCCATCCTCATGGTGGCGTATCAAGAAGACCAGGAACTATATTTATAAATGAGATAAAGTCTTCGGCTAATGCTTCTCGTCTTATTCCTTTTGAGTTTAATGTAACACAAACTTATATCTTAGAGTTTGGTAACAACTATATTCGTTTTTATCGTGATGGTGGAATTATTGTCGATGGCGGAAGCACTATTGTTGAGACAGCTACAACATACACATCTGGACAATTAGCAGATATAAAATTTGTTCAATCTGCTGATGTAATGTACTTAGTACATCCAGATCATCCAGTAAGAAAACTTACTAGAACAAGTCATATTAATTGGACCTTGACTGAAGTTAATTTCAAAAATGGTCCAATGATGGATATTAATTTAACAGCAACTACTATGAGAGCTTCAAGCCGTACTGGATCTGCATATATTTATGCAAGTGATGTTGTTGGCATAAATGATGGTCAAGGATTTTTAAGTACAGATGTAGGTAGGCTAATAAAGATTCACGATGGTTACACAAAAATTTCAGCCTTAGTAACATCAACATTATCGTCAGGAATAAATAACTCTGCAACTTCATTTAACATTGCAAGTAATACAGGATTTCAAACAGATGGTCCTGGTGGTTATTTTCAAATTGGTGACGAAATAATTAAATATACATCTATGTCTGGATCTTCTGTAAACTCAGGTGTAGCTAGAGGACAATTAGGAACAACAGCAGCAGCACATAACTCTGGTGCAACTGTTACTAGCTTAACTTCTGTTAATACGACTATACAAGAGAATGAAGAGAACAGGGCAGAGCTAATGCCTTTTATAAGTAACAGTAAAATTAGTTTTGCAGAGGGTGATCCTTCTTCAACTGGGTTAGAGCATAACGATAGAATTGTTAACAGTGATAAGAATTTTGTAACAGAAGGTTTTAAGACAGGAATGTCTATTGAGGTTGCTGGAGCTTCCGATAGTCAAAATAACGCAACAATAGGTAATTCATCCTATCCTCCAAAATTAATTGTCCAGGCAACAGAAGATACAATTTTATTAGCTCCGTCTGATGATCTTGTTAATGCAAATGCTGGATCTGCTATAGCTATAAATGGATCTTTAGAAGATGACTTAAATTGGTCTATGGGAGCATTCTCTTCTACAAGCGGTTATCCCAGAGCAATAGCTTTTTATGAAGAAAGATTAGTGTTAGCTGGAACAAGCTCAAATCCACAAACATTATTTTTTAGTAAAGGAGGAGACTTTGAAAACTTTGCAACTGGTGTCGCTGATGACGATGGTTTAATTTATACAATTGGATCTAATCAGGTAAATGTTATTCGATATTTATCTTCTAGTAGCTCTCTTCTTGTTGGAACTTCTGGTGGTGAATTTGCTGTTAGATCTTCTGGATCTGATGCACCATTATCACCAACATCTGCTCAAATAAAAAGACAAGCTTACTATGGAACTTCTAACATAAGCCCAGTGCAAGTAGGTAATGTTACCTTGTTTGTACAAAGAGCAAGAAGAAAGGTTAGAGAGCTAGTTTATAGTTTTGATACAGATTCATACACAGCTCCAGATCTTACGATTATGGCAGAGCATATAACTTCATCTGGTATAAAAGAAATGGCACATGCGCAAGAGCCAGACAATACGATTTGGTGCGTATTAAATAACGGCAAGCTTGCTTGTATGACATACCGAAGAGAAGAAAATATTGTTGCTTGGCATGAGCATACTCTTGGCGGATCTTGGATTGATACATCTGTTTCACCAAATATAACTTATCCATATGGTGTTGTAGAAAGTATAGCTACTATTCCAGGCGAGCTTGATGAGGATGATATATATGTTTGTGTAAAAAGAACAATTGGAGGAGCCACAAAAAGATATGTTGAAAGATTTAATTTTTTTGATTTTGGCACTGATGTAAAAGATGCCTTTTTTATTGATTCTGGATTGTCGTCTTACACATCAAATGCCTTTACTTCCTTTTCAGGTCTTGGACATTTAGAAGGGCAAACATTATCTGTTCTAGCTGATGGTGCTACGCATCCAGATGTAACTGTTTCAAGTGGAGCCGTTACATTAAATAGATCTGCAAAAGCTGTTCACTTTGGATTAAAATATACCTCAACACTTCAGACTATGCGAGTAGATGCTGGAGCAACTTTAGGGACATCTCAAGGTAAAACAAAAAGGATCTACGATGTTACTATACGATTGTTTAGAACTGTTGGATTGAAGATTGGACAGAGCTTGGCAACTAACGATCTTATTCCTTTTAGAAGCTCTGCTGATGAAATGGACCAGCCTTTGGATTTGTTTACTGGTGATAAGACAATTGAGTTTACTTCTGGTTATGATAGCGATGGATTTATTTATGTTGTATCGGACCAGCCGTTACCATTAACAGTTTTATCTATCTATCCACGACTACAAACATTTGAGAGATAATGAGATTAATACCTTTTGAGCCATCGCATGTTTCATGGTTAGAAAAACCTTATGGAT
>MDTC01230846.1_pt1 | contig 17159 bp, 18 predicted proteins | sample 811181 | NCBI WGS metagenome assembly MDTC01 (sample SAMN05326644, study PRJNA326480) | marine metagenome | isolation source: seawater | place: Pacific Ocean: North | collected 2011 | reverse complement strand
AATATTTAACACCATTTACTCTCGCAAGTTTAGTAACCTTTCTAGGACCACGGGTGACCCCCGCATTTGAACGGGTTTTACGTGCCTTTTTAGGTTTAGGAGAAGACGACCGAAATAGCTCATACATTTGTAATATATAAAGAGAAAAAAAAGTAAAATGTAAAAAAAATTAAACGCTTAATTAATTAAATATTTAATATTTTTTTGATTTTTTTTTGAGTAAAGCTTAAATTATTTGAAATTACTTTTCTAATTACTGTAGGCAAGACCACCCATACCAGACATAATACGGAGAACATTGTAGTTAACAGCATATACTTGGAGTTCATCCATGTAGTGATTGTCTTTGAGACCTAAATGAAGAGTGGCGTTATCAATGCGGGAGAAATTGCAGGTACCGGAAGGTTGATGTTCTTCGGGTTTAAGGGCAAATGAGTAGCAGTAAATGTGACGACGGGGAATGGCAGTGTGATGTTGGTAAGGTTGGACAAGACGGAAATATCTGCCGGAACGTTGAGAGAAACGCTCGTGGCTGTTAAGCATAATCTTGACGGTTTTGACAGCATCGTCTTCATTCATAGCGGAGGAACCTGGCCATGTGTTATCTATACTGTCACTGTCGGTAGCTTCAGAGTTACTGGCAGAATAGTCGAAGGGATCAGCGGGACTGTCGTCATTATTTTTAAGAACCCATACAAGTTCTTTAACGGGGTGATTGAAATTCATGGTATAACGTTTATTGACTTCGGTTTGAGAAACAGAATCGGCACCGGTGTATTGAAGTTGTTCAATAAGCATTTCGTGAGATACTTGAGCAAAGCGTTTGCGTTCATCAGTATCAAGGTATACATAGTCAACATAGAGAGAAGCTGACAGATCAGCTCCAGATGTAGTAATGGTGGAACCAGTTACAGCAACACAGTTAGCAAGGGATTCAAATTGGATATTAATTTTAACTTCGTGATATTGAAGAGCAATAAGGGGAAGAGCAAGGCCAGGGTTTCTGTTGAAGAAGAACATAAGAGGTACAAACAAAGGTTGAGCACCTGTATGACCATTGGCAGTGTCGTATTTACCTACCATTGTTTTGTAACCTTCACGTTTTTCAGCAGGCATTGTAAGTTCAGACCAGATTTCAAGCCAGTCAGAATAATGTTTGTCAATACGTTGACCACCAATTTCAAGTTCAATTTCTTTAAGTACACGATGACCAATAGAGTTGCAGTATTTACCAGCACCACCAGTTAGCGCAGGTAAATCTAATTGGACCCAGCAGTTGGTGATAAGATCACCATTGCGGGAAATAGTAGCAGTTACTTTTTTGCCGAAACCAACAGTACCGTTGAAGGTTTGTTCAATAGATTCGACAGCAAAGTTAGTGTGTCTGCGGTAAACTACTTTAAAGAAAGTAATTTGAGGGTTACCTGTAAGGTAAACATCTTGAGCGCCGTAGGCTACGAGTTGCATAAGACCTCCTCCCATTTTTGTAATATAAGCAAAGAAAAAAATTTTGAGAAAAACCCCATGTGTTTAACTTAATTAAAAAATCAATTGTATTATTTTAGAATGGATCTTCAATTAAAAAAATTTAATCCAGAAACAATAGCAGATAATAGAGTTTGTGTTTTCATAGGAAAACGAAATACAGGCAAAACAGTCCTTGTTACAGATATTATGTACCACAAACGACACATTCCTGCTGGTGTAGTAATGTCCGGAACAGAAGACGGCAATTCTTATTATGGTCAATTTGCACCAGACTTGTTTATTTATAACGATTATAATTCAGATGCTGTAGATAAAATTATTTTACGTCAAAAAAAATTAGCAAAACAAAAAGCTTTAAATAATAATGTTTTCATTCTAATCGATGATTGCATGTATGATAAAAAGATGATGAGAGACAAGCTTATGAGAGCAATTTTTATGAATGGGAGACATTGGAATATTTTTTTTATGTTAACAATGCAGTATTGTATGGATATTGGTCCTGACTTACGTTCCAATATTGATTACGTTTTTGTTTTAAGAGAAAATATTATTCAAAATAGAGAAAAGATTTATAAAAACTTCTTTGGTATTTTTCCAAACTTTGAAATGTTTAATCAAATCATGAATGCTTGTACAGAAAATTTCGAATGTTTGGTATTAGATAATACTTCACGAAGCAATAAAATAGAAGACGTAGTATTTTGGTATAAAGCAAAGCTTCATCCACCAGGAACTTTTAGAATAGGAGCTCCCCAATTTTGGGAAACTCATAAAGCTAAATATAATCCTAAACACGATGATGAACAATATCACAAATTAGATACAAATAAAACAAAGAAAAAAGAAAATGTCTTAACTATTAAAAAAATTAATTAAATTATGAAGTTTTACTTTCTGTTTTCATATTGGATTTTAATCTGGTTCATTCTACAACAATTTGATATCATTTCATTTAACCCCTTTTTTGCATTCTTATGCATAACATGTTTTGATTTTCTTATGTACATTTTTAAAAATAATTCAAATTCTCATAATAGTCATTCAGTTCAAATATTCAAATTTTATTTAGTCCTTTTAATTCATTATTTTCCTTATTTATTCTTGCAATTTAATATATCATTCGAAGACATCACTTTTACTTTCTTATTATTTATGGTTTATATGTATTTATTACATAAAAAATCTTTGAATTTAAAAGCAATTTACTTTTTTCCAGATAATTATCAAACAATTCTATCATTTATAGAAACACGTTTCTTAAAAATCTTCATCTAACTCAAACACATTTTGGGTTTCTTCATTCATTACATTAGCTTTAGCATATTCCGCAACACGCTTCTCAAAAAAGTTTGTTTTTCCTTCCAAGCTTATATTTTCCATAAAATCAAATGGATTTGATGTAAAATAAAATTTATTATATCCAAGACTTTGTAATAATCTATCTGCCACAAATTCAATATATTTTTCCATTAACTCAGAATTCATTCCTATTAACCTACACGGTAATGCTTCTATTATAAATTCTTTTTCATTTGATACAGCCTCACTTACAACTGCATGCACTTCTTTTTCAGATAATTTAAATTTCAAAAAACTATATAACAATACAGCAAATTCAGTATGCAATCCTTCGTCTCTTGATATTAATTCATTGCTAAATGTTAAACCAGGTAGTAAATTACGTTTCTTTAACCAAAAAATAGCACAAAACGATCCACTAAAATATATACCTTCCACACAAGAAAATGCTAACAATCTTTTAGCAAATGGTATTTCTTCATTCATATATTTAAAACTCCATTTTGCTTTTTTGCTTATCGCTGGAACATTCAAAATAGCATTTTGAAGCCTTGTTTTTTCTTCATGATTATCTACAAATTTTTCCAATAGAATACTATATGTTTCAGAATGAATACTTTCAATAGCACTTTGAAATGTATAAAATGCTTTAATTTCTGGTAAAGTTACTTCGTTTTCAAAATTAGTGTTCAGATTTTCATTCACAATACCATCGGATGCTGCAAAAAATGCCAAAATATGAGTAATAAAATGTTTTTCTTCATTACTTAATTTCATATAATCAGAAGAATCTTTAAGTAATGATATTTCTTCAGGTTGCCAAAAACTTGCACGTGCCTTTTTATACATCTCATAAACAGATGGATATTTAATAGGGTAAAAAGTATAACTATTGTTATTTGGAAATAATATAGGTTCACAATATTTATTCATAGCTTCTTCATAATTTAAGATTTTTAAATTATCATTTACAATCGGAAAACTTTGAAGTTGTTCCTCTTCAAATCCTGGAACTTTAGATACAATTTTATATACTTCATATAGATTTTTAAACTTTATTTCTTCATATTTAACTCCACTTTGTTTTAGTGCATTTTTCAATAAATTGCAGTTTATACATTCATTTTTCGAATAAATTATCAAACTCATGTAGTTTATAAATATTTTTTTCTTAAACTTTATAATATTCTTTTTGAAAATCATGAATTTCAGTCACAATTCTTGTTCTTGCATATTTGTCATCCTCATTTATTTCTTGTAAAATAGGCTCAACAGCTAAAGGATTATAAGCATCTTTAAGTGTTGTTTTTAAAGATTTACGAATAAATTGAAATAGTTCTTTCTTTTTTTCCTGTGAATACATTTCAGAAACATACGATTCAACATCTTTTTTTTCTATGAATTCAATTTGATGTTCTTGTATAAACTTATCATAATGATATTTCGCAAAACTGAAACTTAATTTTTGAATAAATTGTATATAATCCTTGTTCATTAATAAATCATATAATTAAAGCTTTAAATTATTGCGTTAATCAATTTAAAATATATGATTTTTCAATTATATATGAAATTGTTATATTTATTTACAATGTTAGGACTAAATAAATGTTTTTCAAGTATTTATTTAAAAAGACTTTTGTTTCATTCTATTCAAATAAATGGATGTTTCACAATTAAACTTGCTCAATGGGTTTGTGCAAGAAATGATATTATTGAAAATAAAGCTTTAAAATTTGATAAAATATTTTCTGAAAATTCTATTCATGATATAAATTTTACAAAAACCCAATATATTCAAGATTTTAATGAAAACTTTGATGATAATTATGAAATTTTAGGTCCTTGTATATCCTCTGGAAGTATTGCACAAGTTTATAAAGTAAAAGACAAAAACACAAATGAAATACTCGCAATAAAAGTTAGACATCCAAATGTTGATAAAAATATGAATTTTCAAGTTTATATTTTTAAAAAACTCATTTATTTTGTCAATTATTTCAATATCGAATCCCCAATTAACGTTTTTAATTATTTACCAATCAATTCATTCATAGAAACTTTTAAAAAACAAATTGACTTCAAACATGAATCTTTATATGTTGATAAATTTTATCAATTTTATAAAGATAACACTTTTGTTATAACACCAAAACTCATTAAATCATCTGATAACTTTATTATTATGTCATATGAAGATTCAACTCCAATTTACAAAATAGACAATTTTTTACAAATTCATAAATGTGTTACTTTATTTCAACTATTTTGCACTTATACAGCTTATTATTGTAAATGTTTACATTGTGATTTACATTATGGAAATTGGGGAGTAAGAGACAACAAAATTGTTATATATGATTTTGGATATATATATGATTTAGATGATAGAATGATTCAAAATATGAAAGATTGGAGACTACATTACGAAAATCAAAATTTAGATGATATGAAAAAAATAATGGTTGAAAATTGGTGTTCCCCCTCATTAAATATGGATTCAGTAAAAAATAATGGTTTATCTCTAACAAAACCTATTAATATGAAACAATGTTTACACGAATTAATTCCTCTTGCTAAAAAATTTAATGTAGAAATCAAAGAATGTGCTTTCCAAAACATTATTTTCTTTAATTGTATTGAAAAAATCGTTAGAGACTCTTTAAATATTGAATCACATGGGACTTTAGAAATTAATAGTTATAGAAAAGATATGATATCATTTTGTGATACTTTTGAAATTTTCCCAGAACTTTCATTCTTATTAAAAAGTTATACACAAAAATCATCCTCGTTTGAAAATATTGATACTAATGATGTAATTTGTTTTTATAATAACACTTAAAGAATTTTTATTTCAATATATTACATGCATGAATCGTTCAACTTTAGAAGCAAAGCATTTAGAAACATTATCAAATTTATCAACACATAATGATGAAATTGAATATTTATTAGATGTAATAAATGTAATAGATGCTTATACATCTGAAGAAAATTGTTCTTGTGAAACATCACAAACAGGTATGAATGGATTTTTAGAAATTAAAAATAAACACAATAAGGGTGCCTTATATAATGAATATATGCATATTGTTGAAAATGCCCAACTTGTTAAACCAGATGTTATTAACACTTATATTTGTCAAGAATGCAACAATGCAATGCTGATGTTAACAAATGAAAGCTGTATGATTTGTGAAACTTGTGGAAAAACTGAATCTTATTTTGAAAGTGGTGCACAATCAATGTCTTACGACCAAGAAATAAATTCAGATGTTAATATCAGTTTTGCATATAAACGTATTAATCATTTTAATGAACTTCTTGCTCAATTTCAAGCAAAAGAAAGTACAAATATTCCACAAGAAGTTATAGAACAATTAAAAGATGAATTTAAAAAAAGTAGAGTTAAAATTAAAGCTGATATAACACAAACAAAAGTTAAGCAGTTTCTTAAAAAAACAGGAAATAATAAGTATTACGAACATGTTCCTCATATCACAAATATTTTAAATGGTATTAAACCTACAATTATGAATCTCGAAATAGAAGAAACTCTGAGATCCATGTTTCGTGATATTCAAGAACCTTTCGAAAAAAATAAACCAAAGGAGCGAAGTAATTTTTTGAGTTATAATTATTGTTTATACAAATTTTGTGAACTACTTGGTCATGACGAATTTTTAAATTCTTTTCAATTACTCAAAAGTCGAGAAAAACTACATCAACAAGACGTAATTTGGAAAGGTATTTGTAAAGATATGAACTGGCAATATATAGCAACAGTTTAAAGAATAATGTTTTATAAATTTTAATGGAACCAATCGATTTTCTCAAAAGTGATTCAAAAAAAGTACCTGGTCAAAACTTTGCACTTATCAGTGTAGTATCTCCTTCTAGTAATCAAAAAAATAGTACATGTGGTGTAAAAATTAAAGGAGTTTTCGATACAATTGAAGAAGCAAATATGTATGCTAAACAACTACAAGAAATTGATTCTGTATTTGATATTTATCTTGTTGAACTTTATAAATGGCTACCTATCCCACCCGACAATAACATGATTGAATCACAAGAATATCAAGACTCAATTCTTAACGATATCATTAAATCTCACGCCAGCGAAAAACAAAGAGCTGCACAGTTTTTTGACGAGCGTAAACAAGAGCTTATGCAAGGAAACTTAGAACCCAACGACCAAATTTCAAGTGTTACAGAAATTCAAGAATCTATTGAAAAAAATATTAATATTCAAGAAGTTTCTCAAGAAGTTTCTCAAGAAGTTTCTCAAGAAGAACAATCAATTATGGACACACTCGAAACCCCAACCGAACCTGAAACCCCCACCGAACCTGAAACCCCCACCGAACCTGAAACCCCAACCGAACCTGAAACCCCCACCGAACCTGAAACCCCAACCGAACCTGAAACCCCAACCGAACCTGAAACCCCCACCGAACCTGAAACTCCCAACCGAACCTGAAAAACTAACGGAACATAATGATGTTTAATTTTTTTTATTATTAAATATTGTATTAAAATGAATCTTAATTATTACAAAGATGAAACATATAAACTATGTAAGCAAAAAGGGTGGGATTCTGTAACTGTGGAGTCGTTATGGATGTTTTTAACTGAAGAAGTTGGAGAACTAGCAAGTGCTATTAGACGCGCAACAAATCAATTTAATGATAAGAAAAAAGTATCTGTAGAAGGAGAAATTATGGATGTATTAAGTTATTTATTTCAAATTGCTCATATGTTTGAAATTGATTTAGATAAAGCTTGGGAAGAATACAAAGCAACTAAATTGCGTAAAGTAATTTAAAACTTTAAATAAAATAAATTATAATGTCTAGTTATTCAGCTTTCATAACAACTTACAAAGAATTTCTAAATGATCTCATTCAATCTATTCCTGAAGAAGAAAAAGTTCATGAAACACTAAAAGGAATTTCAGAAAAGGAAGAAAAAGAAGTAGTTACACAATTTACAGAAATGTTTAAAGATAGTTCTAAAATTGTAAATAAAGATGATTCTATATTTAAAGAAACTGAATTTTTAAATATTCAGAATTATTGGGATGAATTTTCTCCAAAAACTAAAGATATTATTTGGCAATATTTAAATACTTTATATGTTTTAGCAACTACTATTAGTAGCATTCCTCCTAATCTTTTAAATGCTATTGAGAATATGGCACAACAATGTGCAGGAGAGATGGAAAATGACGGAGAGATGCCTGATATGTCTAATTTGTTTGCTGGGATGCAAAATATGTTAGGTAATATGATGAAAAATAAGCACTAAAATTTATTTATTTTGTTTTTTTAAGTATGAAATTTTTTCAAATATGTTTTTTGATTTTTATTTTTGTATTCATCTGGAAAAAATACAATAATAAAATACCAAAAGGGATGTCTAAAGTAGTATATAAAGGTCGTTCATATAATGTAAATAGTTCAAATGTAACACATATGAACAAAGTCGCTTCTGTTTTATATAAATTAGAAATCAAGAAAGAAAAACTTTTCAAATTTATTGAACAAGATAAAAAACACTTTGAAGACAAAAGATTTAAGAAACTTTTAAAGAATAAAGATGTTAAATTGGAAGAAATTCAGCCAGAATATTTTGGAGAAGCGGCATATAGTATTAATAAAGGAGAAGTAATAGGTATGTGTGTATACAACAATAACAAATTTATTTATGATGAAAATACTATGTTTTTTGTTTTTATGCATGAATTAGCTCATATTATGTCCGACCATTATGCTCACGATAATGAATTTTGGACAAATTTTGGTGATCTAATAGATGTTGCAAAAAAACATAATTTATATGATTATGAAAATTACAAAAACACAAAAACAGATTTCTGTGGTCATACATTAACAGACGATCCTAATGAATTATAAAATATTAAGTATATTATATGAACGACCCTTTTTGGTATAATGATGTTAAAATATTGTTTAAAAAGGAGAAAATGAAAGAATTCTTCCCTAGTTCTTTTATGTCAAAAAATGAAAAAATGAATTCAATTACCCGTTTTATTATTTATTGTGGAATAGTTTTAACAATTTTAAAACAAGACTTTGATTATATACTTTATGTTTGTTGTTTTATGATAATTATCGGAATTTTCTTTAGAACAAATTCCAAGAAAATTGAACAACCTAAAATTGCTGTTCACAATTTTCCAGAACAAACCCAAATGATTGAAAGTGATTGCACAAAACCAACAAGCGAAAACCCTTTTGCTAATGTTTTAATGAATGAATATACAGAAAACCCCGATAGAGATCCCGCTTGTTATTATGGTTCCAATAAAGGTGAAGTAGATTCCAAATTTTTAGATCATATTGTTAAAGACCCTTATGATATTTACAATAAAAGACACAATCAAAGACAATGGCATAGTACAGCAAACACTCAGATTCCCAACGATCAGGAAGCTTTTGCACATTTTGCTTTTCCTTTGAAAGACACTTGCAAAGAACGTCCTCAAGTATGCGAACCCCAGTATTAATTTATTTGTTCTTTTATATTAGATACAATGTTTAGAGCTACTACAGATATGACTAGTCGTATGTTGTTTGGGACAAATTTTTCAAAGATGGATTTCCCCGATCCACCCAATATGAAAAATATACAGCCCAATATGAAATCCGGTATCGATGCTCCAAAATTTAAAAAGGATTGGAATGCAAACGTTGACAGTTGGTCCACGCCAATCCTTGTGATGGATGCAGGTGCAGGTGGGGTTGAGAAAACAATTAAAACTTTTAAACCAGACGGAAAATTGAAAATGAAAGCAGAACTTAAAAAAATTATGCCAGACGGAGATGCCGATTTCTTAATGACACTTATTGATGCAAAAAAATTAAATATTGACGATATTGATAAGGCGGTTAAAGGTATAGATGATATAGATGGGAGTGGCTTTAATCTCAATAAATTAGAGTCTTTAAATACTGAATTGGATCTTAATTTAAAGGAATTAGAAAAAGCAACGGATCCAGATGTTATTAAAAAAACATTTTCGGATAACCCATTACTATTAGCAAGAAAAAAGCAAATAAAAACAAGAAAGGCAAACAATGTTATGGATATGGTTGGAACAGACTACTTCCCAGGAAAACGATTAAAATCTACTGAAATAAAAGCATCTGAAAGTAAATTTTGGACAGATTATGGAAACTTGGAATTGCCTAATATGAAAAAAATGGTTGACGGCAAAGAAGTCCAAATGAAAATGTCTGATTTAGGAGATACGGAATTGGAAGATATGTTTAATGGTCTATTACGTGACATAGAACTAGATATGCCAGATGGAACAATTATAAATAAAATGCTTAATGGTAAATACGTAGCTGAGTCTATAGAAAATATTAAAAAACTTGATAATGTTGTTATAAATAAGTATACTTTAGGGGCTGGAGTTTTAATTGCTGGAGTTTTAGTTGGACATTTTGCTGGAGAAAGTGGTAGCAAAAACTTCACAGACGATGACGATGAAGTTCATCAAAAGATTCAAGAGAATACAGAAAGGTTAAATTGTTTGGGAACGTGCCTTGTAGCAGGACAAGACGTAAATAGTGATGCAACAACTGATTATGGAGTAGCTACAACGTTAAATGCAGAAGGTCATATGACAGGTAATGTAATTAAGGATCAATATACAGAAAGTAGTGATGATTTAAATATTAATCTAAGTAATCTTAGTCCACTTGAATTAAATGCTTTAGTTCCGATTTTATTAAAAAAAAATGTTCACGTTCACGATTTTTATGATGCATTTATAGAAGCGTCTGATACATTTACTACAACTATAGCAGAATTTAGTGAACCAACTGAAAAAAATATAAAAGATGGTTTGAAAAGTTTTAATTCATCTTTAATTGGTGACTATGTTGAAAGTGTAAGTAAAGTAAAAGACAAACTAGGTAATACTTTAGATATAGATATAAAAGTAAAAACCATTTTAGATAAAATAAAATATTCAGAAAAATCGTTATTAAATGATAATAAAAATGATTTTAACTCAGATTTCGAATCACACGATAAAGAATGTGCTTTAAGTATTATAGCATTTAAATCAGCAACATATACAATGAATATTAGGTCAACAAATGTAAATATAAATGATGAATATTTTAGTGGAATGTGTATTACTTCTGATGATTTAAACACACATTTTGATCAATCTGGAGAAACGAATTGTGTAAATTATTGTGTTAGCTCAAATGTATGTGATATTGATATGAATAGTCCAGAATCATTTGTGCCAGATGATGTTGCTGATGATCAAGAAGAAGAAGATGAAGAAGAAGAAGAAGATGAAGATGAAGATTCAATGGCAAATGCATCAGAAGATATAAAAAAAGCAATAACTGGAAACGTTGATATTGGTGGTACCAAATTCCCTATATGGGTTATAATATTAATTGTTTTGTTATTTATAGGAGGGTTTGTTTTAGCATCGAGAAAAAGGCAAATCGAAAAATAAAGATTAATTTAATTTTTAATTAAAAAATCAAACCCTACATCAATTTAAAATGTAGAGTAAAGTAATGAATCAAAATACACGAGCTTTGTATGACAAAACTTCAACAAAAAATAGAGCTATATTAACCTCAAAACCATTGCAATACATGACAAATCAATTGACAGATGATAGAAAATTGGTAGAACCAATTCCGGAAAGTATAGAAGTAGATTCGGAATTAAGAATGAAACCCACAAGATTAAATACACATAATAAGCTTGAAACACAATTATATGGAACTGCCCCTATGATGTTAAATGGACAATCACCGCTTGTAGATATAGAGTCTCAATTAAGATATCCCCAATATTTCCAATATTTTAATAAAAAATTAACTGAAAAACACTTTGATACAAATGATTTTATTAATGACAAATTAAGAGTTGACCAAAGACCTGTAAGTACAAGGGTGGATGTAAGAAATTCGTATTGTAAGTAAATTGAAGTATGTGAGGTAAAATAAAATCTTTTTTAGATTAATGAATACCTCTTTAGTTATGGATACATTAATGGGAGTTCAGCCAACAAAAATTGGAGACTACCAATTAAATCCAGTATATGTTCAAACGAAAGATTGTAAAGAAACCACAATTTTCCCCAACCCTGGATTTCATTGTAATGTAGTTTATGAAAAATCTAAGGTTGTTGATAATGAATCTTCTTTATTTGGGTTGGATAGACCTTTGACAAAACAAGAGCCTGTTATTGCTCCTCAAGTTGAACCTCCGCAAAAAATAAAGTCTAAACCTCTTGTAAGTTCTAATGAATTTTATGCTTTTGAGCCTTTATGGACTCGTGAAAAGAAACCTTCTAATATATTTGCTGGAATAAATATAGATAGATTTGAATACCCATTACACGAACCTCAGAAACTAAATGACATTATTTTTAAAGAAAGTCAAAGAGGAGGTATGAATACATCTTTATATTCTAAAGATTGTCAAATAAATTCATGTGGTGATCTCATGAAGCTTCCTAAAAAACAATACGGAAATACTTGTTGAAAATAAAAATTAATAAAAATAGTTATTATATAAACAATGGAATTAGTTGTATTAGGAACTTTAGGACTGCTTGGGTTTCAATTTTCAAAACAAAAAAACAACGATTCTTCTAAAGTTGAAGAAATTATAGTTTTAGAGGAACCAAATAAATACCCAATTGAAGATGATAATTTAAATATAGAAGAACAAATTGTTCACCATGAAAATGTTCAACCATATTTTACAAGCGCAAAAACTCAAAATACAAACGATAACATAAAAACATCAGTAATGGAAAGATTTACTGGTCGTGATATAAATATGCGTAAAATGGAAGTTGAGCAAAAATTTGATGAAAATTCAATAAGATATGACCCAAATATAAATACGATGTTTAATACTACATACTATGATGAAATAGATACTTACAAAGAATCTGTAAATAATTCATACAGTAGTATGAATAGCGTTAGACCATTTGAACAAGAATATATAGGGCCTGGTTTAGGTCTTGATTATGAAGAAAAAGCTGGTATGGGATTTCACGACACCTTTAGAATTTTGCCTGATAACGTTAATAGTTACAATAAGCAAACTTTTAAAGGTAGAGTTGTTGCTGGTAAAGCAGAAAATGCTTATCAAGAAAAAAGACAAGCATTTGAACAACATAAGCCTGACACATTTTATGATGATTCAAAGCGCCCTACTTTGTATGGAAGAAGTGATTTTACTGCACCTGAAGTTAGGTCTGATATTGATTTAGGGATGTTGAATGACACACATGGTTGCTTTGAAATGTATGGCAATCCGCATAAAGAAGGATTTGCTTCTCAGAGTTATCAAGTTAATACAGATAATTTTGATTCAACTACATGTGATTATACAGGAAACCCCCATATGGAACATGGAGTAGGATATTACGCTAATTCACAATTTTTAGTTCACGATACAGATAGAGAAGACTGTGGTCAAGTTTTAAATGTTGTTGGAAATAATAAATCAAGTGCTCAATATTCAGGTGCTAATCCAACACAAAGAGGTATAGAAAACAAATATAATGGTAATATTGGAGTAGATGGTCGTGGTTATAGCAATCAAAAATATGAAGCTAATCCAACACAAAGAAATAATCCTAATTCTTATCAAGGAAATCCAAATATGGCAAACGGAGGATCAACACGTAACCAATCTATAAGTGTAACTCAAAGAGGAAATGAAACAAAATACACAGCACCTGCTAAAGGTATTAATGCTGGAAAATCATATGCTGCTGAATTAAATGCAGACCCTTATTTATCAAAAGAATCTGTTCTTTTGGCCCGTGCCGGAGGACCACAAAGAGTAAATCAACTTCACGATCCCAAAGACTCTATTTCTAATATGTGCAGTAAACCCGATGAAAATAACACAAAATACGCTCCTCAAGGAAGTATGTCAGGTATTTATGGCAAATTAGGAAAACTCGATTGCTCTACAAAAGTTATTCCAGAATTAGACGATAGAATGCTTAATATTGCACAAAGTCAACTACAATCAAATGAATATACAGTTCCTTCATTTTCAACTTAAAAAAATAATTTTTTTCATTATAATGAACTTATTACCAAATTTAAAAAAACTTTTTCCAATTAAGACATTTAAAAAAAAAATTAGAAAACCATTTAAAATTATTTGTATTTATAAAAAATAATGAATGAACAATGTGAACAAACATTAAATGAAATGCTTTATGATAGAAATTTTACAGAAATATTCGAATTTGAAGAAAATACAGAATTTTACATTATTGATAACAAATTAGTGATATATGTTGTTCAATTACCAAAAATTGGTATCAATATTGTAAAAACACTCCAAACATTTTTGGAAGAAAATGATTTATTTCATGTTATGTTATTATATAAAGATAATATTACATCATTTGCAAAAAGTGGTCTTGATGATTTACAAAATAAAAATGTAATTATTGAATGTTTTCATATTAATGAATTAATGTATAATGTTACTAAACATTCATTGGTTCCAAAACATGAACTAATGTCTAAAGATTTTTTAAAAACACTTTTGAAAGAATTAAAAACTACAGAAAAACATCTCCCAAAAATTAAACAATGCGATCCAATTGCAAGATATTATGGTGCAAATTTAGGAGACCTTTTTAAAATTACACGAAAAAGTGAAAATAGTTATGAAACTACTTATTATAGATTAGTTTGTAGATAAATTAGTTTATTGAAATTGAGCGTTTTGCATATTTATTGTAACGTTACCAATATCAAACAAATATTTTATAAGAAGTGGATATCTAAATACAAATTCGTCAAAAGCATTTGTAAATTCACCTTGGTCAAATAAATATGCTAAAGCAGTTTCATCATCACTTTCTAAATCAACTTCGTCATTTCTTATAAATACATCTTCAAATGTATTATAAATTATTTTAAACTTTTTTGTTTGCGGATTATATTCACCTAATACTCCTTTAACTTTTTTCATCTTTTTTTTATCTTTTATGTATAAAATTATCTCCTGCATTCGTAATATTTTATGGACATTTTTGAGTTTCCAAATATTGTTATATTGAGATTCTGACAATTGTTTTACCATATTATTATAAATAGTATCATATTTCTTTTCTTTTAACTTTCCTATCATATCAAAATTTAAATGATTATTGTTACTATTACTATTAGAAATGTTCTCTATTTGACATTGTCTTTCATGTTGAGATTCTTGAACTAAATCTATATCTATTTCTATTGGAGCTGAAAATTTATGCGTTCCATAATTTTCTTTTGAAAAATCTTCAGCAAGTATCAAATGTTCCAAATTAAATGTTTCTGATTCTTTATCAGCGCTGTGACGCTTAAACGTTACTTTGTGATTTTCATGAAACCCTTTTTTTAAGTTTCCGTCCTTTTGATCTTTTAATGGTTTTAAAATTGCATATGGTGTAACATTTATATTTGATTTCTTTATTTCTGGATATTTAAATTTGTAAATAACAAAAAGTTCTTCATAATAATTTAATACTTCATGTATAATTGTTTTAAATTTTGAACTTTTAGGGATTTTTCCTGTTTTTTGTAGCAATTTACCATTTACATACACAGAATTTACTTGTAAAGCATTTTCAGCTGAATATGAACGCACTACTCTAACAACGTCATTTATAGAAAATTTATTTCTTTTGTTTTCTTTTGTTTTCTTTTCTCGTTTGTTAGCTTCTTTATTAATTTTTTCTCTTACATCATCATATCGTCTTTCGTACAATTTTTTTACTTTTTCATAATATAATTCTGTATTTTGTTGATCGTCATAAGGTCCAAAATGTGTTATATTACCTAGTGTTTCATTACTTTGCAGTCTAACTGTGTGTTGTGGATCTATACCTTTGTGAAGTTGTAATGGAGTATATTTAGTTGTATCTTGTTTTGTATTATTAATTGTAAATACAACTCTTTGAATAACATTATACCATTGTGTCGTTTGATGTTTTGTCATATGAACTTTTACAAGGTATTTGATTTGTTTTACTTTGTTTTCTATAAACCCAGTTGATTGAGGATTGTAATATTGAGGATTTGTAAAAAACTCAACATTATATTTTTCACAAACCTCTTTTATAGCTTTCCATTTTTCAAATTCATTATCAGATTGTAATTTCAATGGAATATCACCTCTTAAAAATATAGATTCCAAAAATCTTGCAATTTCAGTACTAAGTTTTTCATTACTGTAAAATTCTTGATTATGTTCCGATAATATTTTTATTCCTTTACCTTTTTTTTTAGGTTGTCCATCTTGAAAAATGTGAACATATGTGTATTTTGAAAAAATATCCATTACAGCAAGAAATTTTGTAAATCCTTTATTTATTTCTTTATGTTCTTCCTCCTGAAATCTAAAATATCCAATATCCATCTGCCAATGTTGAAAAGGAAATAAAGGTCTGAACGATTTAACACTTTCTGTATCATTCGCTAAAATATGTTTTGTATTATTAAATTGACGTTTCATGTAATTATTCTGTAAAAATGAATTTACAAACTCTCTTGATATTCCTATATATAAATTTTGAACTATATCATAAAATTTATCTCTTGATATTTGAGTTGTTCTTGGGTCTTTTAATAGTTCCATTAATTTTTCTTCTCTTTTACTCTGTTTTATTACTTCATATATATATTCTTCATATATATCATTTTCATTAAATTTTACTATTATTTTGTTATCATGCAATTTATAATGTTTAATTTTGTTTTCAAATGTTTTTCTTTGTTTATCATTTTTATATTCAATATTCTCATTTTTTAAAAACTTTATCCCTATATCATAATCTTCATCACCCCATTTGTGTTGTTGAATTATTTTCCATTTATCAGACATATATTAATTGTCTTCTAATTTCTTTTAAAATAAAAAAATAAAAATCAATTGTTTTTGTTTTTGTTTATCTTTTTTATTGTACATCGTGAACAAAAGAATATATTAGAAAGAATGTACAAAAGTATCAAAAAATCTAATATTGATGATAGTGTATCAGATGTTGAATTCATATTGAATATATAGTCTTTTTTATAACTATTTTTGTATTTTTTGTATAAAAAGTTTATGCAATAAATATTTGTATAACAAATAAAAATTATTAATAATATTATCAAAAAAATATTTGATTCGTTTTTCATTATAATACTTTTTTATTTTTTTCAAATCTTTTTTCAAATATTTTTTTTATAAATCTTTTTTTCAAATCTTTTTTTCAAATCTTTTTTAAAAAATCTTTTTTTAAAATATTTTTTTTATAAATCTTTTTTTTATAAATCTTTTTT
>MDTC01169781.1_pt1 | contig 17159 bp, 12 predicted proteins | sample 811181 | NCBI WGS metagenome assembly MDTC01 (sample SAMN05326644, study PRJNA326480) | marine metagenome | isolation source: seawater | place: Pacific Ocean: North | collected 2011 | reverse complement strand
GTATCGACTGGTGTGTTCTGAGAGTCGACTAGGATGGGTGTGGCAGTGTTGGCTCTAGGCCCTCTTCCAATCGTCCTTATCTCCAGTAGGTTGTAGGGTATGTACCCGCAGTCTATCGACTTGCCAGCGTCTATGTCCGCATCGGAGATTGAGAAGGAGTTGAGTCCGAAGAACCAGTCGGGCCTCGTTCCCTCCCCAGTAGGCTCGTGCGCTCCTTCCAACTCACCGAACTCCAAGTGAGCAGCCTTGATTCCCAAGTCTCTCTGCAAGGTGGCAGAATAGTTCTCACTCAATGGTGTGACATCGGAGTTGGGATTGAATGCCCTTATCTTGATTGACTCAGGCTTCACTCCCCATTCGGCAAATGTTCTACCATCAGTCGCATACATCTTGGTGCAGTCGAATGTGAGACCATCATCAGAATTAATTTCATTACCCGCATTTATTGCTGCTGCTGATGCTGCTGCTATGACCTCATCAGTGAGTATGCAAGTCCAGTTGATTACTGGAGACATCAGATAAGTTCCGCTAGCGATTGCTGGTGTGACTCCATAGAAGACATTGTTGACTCTCTTGCTGTATGAGTAGACCTTGCCTACGTCTCCCGTATGCACGCTTGCTTGAAAGACGCCGTTTTCCTTTGGGAAGCCTAGGTATGAGAGTTGGTCATTTTTACTACTTTCACTATTGAAACTGGCAATCGGGCTTTCCACTGCTGTGACTGTGAGTGCGGAGTTGGTGGAGTCGTATGTGGTGGTCATGCTTGTGACGATGCTTGGTGCTGGCACTCCTCGCCATTCGTTACCAAACCATCCATGTGTAGTCCCAGCAGTCATGCTGCTTCTACCTGTGGCATCTCCTGACCCATGCATGTGAGCGCCTATGGTAAATCCACCATCTGCAACAGACCTATCATCGAAGAATATACACACCTCGTCTTCTATCGTGTTTGGTAATATCGTGTTCTCGTTTGCTATCGAGTCTCCCATCTTTCTGTAAATCAATCGCACGCCTGATTCAACGCCTATGTTATTTTTGAATCTAAATCCATATATCGGCTGTGCTCCTATTGAGTCGGATGTAACCTGACTGGCAGGTATGTGGGAAGAGTAGTTTGATAGAGAAGGCGTACCATATCTGTTGGAGGATGAATCGCTCTTCTTGCCCATTCCATATCTACCGGCTATCGGACTCCAGCCCGGAATGCCAGCAGCAACCAATCCACCGAAGTTTATTCTACTCATTGCCCTTGTGCCTGTTCTCAGTCCTTTGATGAGCGAAGATGTAGACCCCTTCACGTCAAGCGACTCAAGTGATGCAGTGTTGTTGCTGCTGCCACTAAGTGATTCGGACGCTGCTCTGAGTAAGTTGGAGTCATCGAAGTCAGCAACACTAGTAACATCCTCTCCGGTGTTCTGCGTACTGATGTATTGTTGTAATGTTGTGACTGGTGCGAATGGTCTACCGTGCTTGTTGAGTGGCATAGGTGCAGGGTGCATGTTCTCACCCTCGCTCTCTTCGGGTAATGCCCAAAAGTTGCGCCATCTACCACCGTGTCCTATCAGGAACTGCGGTTGGTAGGAGGTTTGTCCTTTGCTGTTATCTAGCCATGCGCAGAAGTTTCTCCCGCTTGCACCCGGTACTGTGCTGTGTATGACAACGGTGAAACCCCTATCTCCATTGAGGTCTTCTACTTCTCTGCCTATGTGAGCGCGAATGTAGCCCATATGAGTGCCCTTGTCGTCCTTGCCTACTTTGTAGTCCCAAAACGAATGCGGGTCGTGAGCAGAGCCTCCTGCTGTTCTAGCATTGAGCGCGGCATGCTGGTTAATCAGCCTGACAACCTCCTCGGCTGCGTTCTGCACGTTGGTTACTCCGTCCCTCTGTGCTACCTCACCCATGTCTACGGTGAGTCTCCTGACGAAATCCATGTTCGTCCATTGCGGTCTCTTGTCTATGTAATTGAGTTCATGTGACGACAAGTCCAGCGTCTCGCTTCGTATTCCCCTCAGACAGAGGAAGGCAGGGATGACCCTCGTTCCATCAGGAGTGTCAAAGAAGGTGGATGGGTCTCTCATCGTTCTTGTCAATCCGTCAGTTGGGGTGTTCCTCCAATCAATCAACTTCCCGATGAAGAAGTCAGCCTCAGTCGTCTGTATCCTGCTCAAGGAATGCAGTTTCTCGGCTTTTCTATACAGTACTGCTTCGTCCTTAGTTCTAGGAGTAATGCTATTGCCGGACTTGTATCCGTCTATTATTCCTCCATAGGAAAAACCAGTATGTACGTGGTGTCCGTGGGCCTTACCGTAGAGTCGGCTACCTGCTATCACTCTACCATCAGTGGGAAGAGCCGGAGATAGACTCGCTATTGTCGTGCTGTCTATGAGGTCGCTGGTGTGTCTATTTGCTAAATCGTGTGCGTAAGCGCTTTCTATGAACTTGGATTGTTGAGTACTTCGTATGTATGGGTTCTGCGATGGGAATCCGTTTGCTACGTCTATCTGCGTAGTCCAAGGGCTTGGGCCAGCACCGTTGTACTTGGCGTTGATTGAGTGTAGAGGGTTCGATGTGTCCTCACCCTCCTCGACGACTTCCTTCGGCCATCCGAGTTGGGTGGCTTGGGGACTGCTCTGCACTTGCATATGTATGTCTTGGAACGCCACGAACTCCCTGTCGTTCCTGACGTCGTACAGAAGAACCCTCGCATGGTCTTCCGTTGATAGGTACGGGTCTATGTACGCGATGGTGGGGGCTTTGTTTGTCGATATTCCCAATGCTGAATAGTTCTCCTCTATCGTCCTGTTGACGTGCTGCACGTAGTTTCTAGCAGTCTCTAGGCATGTGTTGCCTATCAGGAAGTTCTCCATGGGAACGCTGTCCCTAGGATTGTCGTCGACCTGAGCGACCCCACCGTTGAACTCCTCCCAAATCTGAGACTCGTCGTAGACTCCCCTGCTCTTAGCAAACAGCCCCTCTACCGCATGTGGGTTGTTATAGGACATGTTTGCCCATATCGTGTCACCATTTCGCAATCCGCCGGGCGCGTATGGATTCAACCAAGTGGCATTGAGAACGGCATCTCTGTCGGTATAGTCTCCCATGGAGACACGCACATCGTATGTTCCAGCGCCGGGTGTCAGGTTGCTTCTACCTGTGACGGTGACTACCTGTTCTCCGGTCGTGTTGACTGTCGCTATATCGCTGACAGTGCCTATTGGGAAGAACGTGCCGCTGTAAGTACCGCCGGTAGTGTGGAAGTAGATGTAGTCTCCTTTCTTGAGATTACCACCATGCAGGTCGTTAAGGCTCTTACCTGCTGCCGTCGTCACTGTGATGGCACTGCCTGTTACAGTCGTCGTCGTACCTACCTTGTACGTAGAGCCTAGAACTTCGTCGTACAGAGCACTGCTGTATTGAGCACTGCTTCCTTCGTTGTAGATTGGGTTTGGAGTGCTGCCGACGTTTGCGTCCTGTATGGCTTTCCTGCTCTTCCTAGCGAGGTATATCTCCTTTCCCTCCAATGAGTTAGGATAGGAGAGGGTAGAGTCATAGAATGCTAATACTATACTGGTCTTTGGTATGTCTACGTCTGTTCTGATGTTCTTGAGATGACCGTGATATTGGTACTTGTATATCGTGCCATTATCTTCATGCTCTACTACATAGAGCAACTGTCCTTGTTCGCTTGGCGCTACCGCAATAGTGTCATATCCCAAGTCAGGGAACTTCTTGAAGTCCTCTTCGTTCAAGGTGATTATGACCGCTTTCTCGACTGCATTTACTCCTATGCTCTCTTCCGTCTGAGCCTGTACTGTTCCTCTAGCCCTACCTGTCTTTACTCGTGCTGCATGTGGGTTGCTCTCAGGCCCTGCCTTGAACTCGACTGCGCTCACGTACTGACGGAGGCCGTAGTCGACGTTGCCTCCCTGCGTTTTGACGCTAGCGGCATCATAGTAGAACTCGCCTCTGCTCTCGAAGTCACTGGATGGGGTGAGGTCGTCGGATGCCATGGGTGTGGCATTCTCAACTACCGGGCCACCGACGAAGAGGGATATGCCCTCTTTCAGGCTGGAGATGAAGTTCAGGGATACGTTGTAGTCCAAGTTGACGAGTTCTATGTAGCCATCTCCAGCGGGGTCGTTGGCGTACCATCCCCATTCCCCCTCCGCTGTGAAGACCCTCCTGTACCTGTTCTGATTCACACCCGCTATTCTTCCGCTGGTTGTCGCCGCACTTGGGAAGACCTTGGGGTCGCTCACTGTCAATTGACGAGTGCTGTCATCCCACTTCTGCAATGTCGCTGACTTGACGTGCTTGTTCTGAGATATGGCGTATGCGTATGCTGACTGGGCCTCCCTGTCTGCCGGCTCTACATCCTTCATCCTACGTCCTACTGGGCTTGGGTTGTAGGTGTGAGCCGTGTGAGTGGCGTCTATATGTATCTTGAATGCGTTATCAGGGCCGACGTTGTTGTGAAAGAACTGCTTCGAGAACACTGGTATCTCAGCCAATGCTCTCGTGCTGGCGTATTGAGTGCCGAGTTGATAGTCGTGTGATACATCATTCAAAGATTGATGCATTCTGTCATTGATGGTAGTACCATTCTCTAGGTTAGCATTATCTCCAAAGTCAGGCTCGCTGTATATCGTGAAGTTACCATATACCGTCAGATTAGTTCCAGTGGTGCTACCTTTCATGTATCCCGCTGAGTTGAGGAGTTCGGTTATTGTAGTGAACTCCCTACCTCTACCACTTACATAATCTCCACTTCCCACTGCTGCTGATGAGAAGACGAATGTAGTGCCTGACTTGCTTGAGTACTTGGCGCTCGTACCGTCAGGGAGGTATATCCTACCGACCTTGGAGAATCCGTATGTGCCCCAACTGCTAAGTGATGTGGACTTGTTGTTCAGAGGCTCTATGTGAAGAGTGCCACTACCAGCAAGAAAGTTAATGTCCAGCCTAGTCGCTGTCACTGCGTATGACCTACGGGTAGAGTAAGATTCGTGCGCTAGCACGCTTCTCTGATTTACAGGTGCTGTGTCGATAGCACCTTGTCCCGGCCCGCCTAGAGTGACTGTTACTACTGGTGCGTTAGGCTCTATCTCCTTGACTATATGCGAGTCAGGGCTGCCGCTTCCAGTGAGACTCACAGAGCGAGTAACAGCAGATTCAGCCAAGCCCACGCATTGTATGGTGGTGAGACTTGCATTCTCACCCTCGCTTTCCTTTATTGCTCTAACCCTCGCTCTACTAAGTAGATACATAGGAGTCATCAGATTTACTTGATTTGTATCTCTCAGTAGAGATTTCAAAGACGATAGTTGATTGGTTCTTCTCCTATCAGAGGGCTGTACTATTATCTTCATGTTAGATAGGGTAGTTGTATTTTCTACATTGTCTATAATATCGAATACCTCATGAATATGAGATGAGACTGAAGGTAATCCCGTGTCAAACTCACCTGCTGATGGAGAGGATGGCACTGTCTCAGGCTCAAGACGGTCATACCCTCCTTTGACAGTCAGGCTATTTTCAGTTAGCATTTTATCAATAGTCAATCTATTGAAGACTGATTCGTGAGTTTTTGTGGTGCTAGATGACTCCGTTATGACTGTTGGAGTGCTGTTACCCGATGTCGATATGGCTCTAGGCGTGTAGTTCGCTGGTACTAGGCTCTCATCCAATGCAAAGTCTGCTTCGTATCCCTCGCTGTTGTCTCCTATCATGGCGTGAGGTGTTGCTAGTAATACATCGGTAGTTACCATGCACTCTATTACGCCTCCAGCAGCGTAGAGTTTCTTGCCTGATGCTAGTGAAGACACAATAGCGTCATATACGTATGACCCTCCTCCTGTCGAGATGTCCCCTGCTGGCACTGTCTTCTCTACCATCAATAGAGGTTGGTATCTTCTTACCGTTCCTGAACCGTTACCTGTCGTTGTGGGAGTGAATATAGTTCCCACATTGTTATCAGGTGCACCAATCAACTCAAAATTTGTATTTCCAGCGCTGATGATAATACACTGCTTACCAACCTCTAGAGAGCCGACTCCTGTGGGGATATACATGCTCTCACCTGTCAAGTCTATCGCATTGTAGTGAATCTCAACGTATGGTGCGAACTTAACATTGGTAGTCTTCAATTGAGGTACATCCAATAACGCCACTCTACTTTTGGTAGAAGGTCGAAGATGATGCTTCCTAATATCAGATTCGTATTTACCACCTAAAGATGGGGTAGGCCCTTTCAGCAAAAATGGAGTATAGTTGAAATTGTCTCCTCCTATCGCTATGAGTTCACGCTTACCAGCAGGTGGGCTATTGGTATTCTGATAGGAATTGATGGCTGATGTGGCAATCGACGTATTCACTACATTAGCAACTTGTAATTGCTCAAAATCTCGATATACGTCTATCTTGCTGTTCACCGCTATCTGCTGGTCTACACCATCTTGCATCTCGTCATATACCAAATCTATGAGTTCTGCTCTTCCATTTCCTCTTTGATGAACGATTTCATCAGATGCCTTCGGTAGAATGGTTAGGAATGAATGCCCATCCACATGATTACGAGCATGTCTACCGCTATGTCCTATCTTCCAACCATCGTTTTCAGTGAGCGGCCATACCACGGCATACGGATTGTTGGCATCTGTATCGGTTGTAGCCATCCTAGAAGAGAACACGAAACCGTGATTGTCGTATCCACTTTCATCTATGACCATCTGCCCTGTCCTATCTATGATTTGAGTGTTGTAATGAGGTGGCTGGTATATCTTTCCTGATTTGTTGTCTATCAGTAGGTCTGCTCCTATCAACACGAAATAATCATCCAAATCTGTGGTTCTCGTCTTGTTAATTACGCCTACTAATCCACTGTTCGTATCTACGCTATGGTCTAGATGTATGCTGGATACGGTGACTATACCTGTATCCACGTCTATCGAATGCAATCTGACTCTCTCAGGTGGAGTTCCATTGGGCTTCTTCGTTTTCCTGTTTATACTTCCGGGATTAATCAGCAGGTTGTATGGCACATGAGCCACAGTTCTATTGACGTTAGTTCCGCTAGATGCATCGTATATCTCATAAGAGCCTGAACTGTATGGAGATGCTGTAAAGTCAATGACTCCTGTGTTGACTGTGTTACCGCTTAGCGTCTTAGCCAATTCCTTAGCATCCGCTGTGGTGATTGTCATCGTACTGAGAGTGTTGGTGTCGTATCCTCCTGTGAGGCTAGTGAAGGTATATTCCTTCTCTACTGGCGCAATCGGCTCTTCGAATCTGTATAGCAGGATAGTGTCGTCACCTGCGAGTGGGCAGTTGTTGTTCGTGAGCGTATTCTTGAAATCAGCCGCTATGTGTACTGCTTCCATCACACCTCGAAAGTTTCCTCCTTTACCTCCGATGTATGTATTAGACTTGGATTGCGCTAGACCTAGTGTTGATGTGAGAGTCTTCTTGGCAACCAATGTGGCATTGATGTAGAGTTCTATGGATTTAGGTCTGACTGCTGCTACGACATGTAGCAGTTCTCTGTGATTTCGATTGAGGTCTGTTGCTATGCCATAGTTGGTGGTGTCGAATCTGTTGTACGAGTCGTGTATACCGCCGAACGTGGAACGTGGAAAGACAGTGCCATCGTATCTATTACCAGCGGATACTGCTAATGCACTGGATATCTCATGCGTCTGCCGATGCCCGTTATCCAGCAAGGTGACTTTGAATGTGGCTGGGCCGGGCGTGTCCACATGGCCGACCGAGAGTTTGTATTGACCCTCTTTCTCTATTATTGTACCGCCGCAATCAGGCATTATCCAAGCCTCAATAGTTAAGAATGGATAACTAGCGCTCATCACGCTCGCTGATGCATCTGAGTTCTTGTTGCTAAGCATCTGACTAACATCACTGCCGCCCTCAATATTCTTCTTGCCGACAGCCTTGAAAGCACCTTCGGGAATGAGGATGCTGTCGCTCACCCCATCGAAGAAGAATGCGTGGTTAGTGCTGCCTATTGCCGTCATGATATCACAGGATGTTGTCTATTGGTGCGAATATGATGTTGAAGTTATACGCAGTCTCTCCTGCATCGTACGTGATATCAAGTTTCTGAATAGAACCTTGGATTCCAGTTCGGCTCTTACTCTCAGTGCTAAACTTCTTTCCTGCCGGTTTTGCTCCAGCAGAGCCTTTGTTAGAAGCATCTCTAAATCCATTTCCTGTTGGCATGAAGAAGTTCATGGGGCTGTATTCAGTCCCATCTTCCGCTTTGAGCATGGAGTTGTAGGGTATCTGAAGTCCTATGATGTAGTCCTTTTGTAATGATAGTAGATTCAATACACCGCCTACACCAGCACCAATAGCAGCAGCACCACCAGCACCAATACTAGCACCACCAGCAGCAGCAGTAGCAGTACCACCAGCAGCAGCAGCAACAGCACCACCACCAATAACAAAAGGTGCGGCTACTAACAGACCAACAGCGCCTAAAGCACCCGCTGCTACACCTTGTACTACCCTACCTGCTTGTGTCTTGCTGTTGTTTACGATACCGTATAGGTCTTGCACCTTGTCCCCCGCCGATTTCTTGACAGCGTTAGCACCGCCGTTGAATACTTCATTCGTGGGATATGAAAATCTCTGAGAGTTTCCTCCATCATCACTGAAGAAAATCGATGTTCCGTTGGGCTTAGTACCCTTTACCTGATGTGTGATTCTTATCGCGCAAGAGGCTAATGCGTCATTCAATCTGTTTATCTCTTGAATTAATTCTGATGAGAAGTAACTGCTGAATTGATTATTGATGAAGGTGTGTACTGCTGTTGCTATCTGCAACGCTGTTGCGTCACTGGGGTTGATGAGCACAGTGGGAGTGCTACCAGCGCCTCCTGTTGCTGAGTATGCAGTTGCTCCAGCATTGGTGGTTTCAGTGAAGATGATGTTCCTGTTGTTCCCATCGAAATCCTTGATGGTCATGAAAGGAGAAGTGGCGCTAAGCATGTATCTCAAGTTAAACGGTACAGCCCACTCAGCAGTGGTACCATTCTTCTCACCGAAGTTGATGATAGCCGATGCGCTTTGAGAACCCTTGAGTATTTGGTCATCTACAATCACTCCCTGTATGTTTATCATTGCGGAGTTAACGTTGAGGTCGAAGCCGACTCTCCTGCTGCCTGTGAAGGGTAAAGCAGAACCCCCAACCTTCCTGCTGGTGGTGAGTACCATGTTGGTGGCATCTAGTTCAATGAGATTTCCGCCTTCCTGCACAAGCCTGATTGGTGTACCCACTGGCATCAGAGCACGCTCCTAGCAGTTCCCAATGACCCTTTCACTTGGTCTTCAATCATACTGCCTATCTCTCTAGCGTATGCTCTCTTGTCGCTCTTGTCAGTCATACCGGCAAGGCTCAATGTCATGTTGACTGAGGTGTTCATCCCTCCTTCCACTGCTGCTCCTATTGTAGTGACTGCATTTCTCTTAGCACTACTGACAGCAGATGCAGCACCGCTGACTTTGGATTTGGCCTTCCCTAATACTCCACCTATCGTGTTTATTATTTTCTTTATTGGTGCGAAGGCTTTCTTTATTATACTGAATGCTGTTGTAAATACCTTTGAGATGAACCTGCCAACTGGTGCGAATGACTTCTTTATGAAGCCGACTACCCCACTCACTGTTGATTTTGCTGTCTTGAAGATTCCCTTTATCGCTTTCTTGCCTATGTTGACGCCAAACTTTAGTATTCTTCCGGGCAGTCCCATCAGAGTCTTGATGAGAGGTATGAAATTGCTTTTGATGGTATTTTCGATTGTCTTGAAAGCCCCTTTGAAATCGCCTGTGAATATCTGTATGATTGCTTTCAGAGTATCTTTCCATATATTGAATACCGGAAGCACGATTTCGTTAAATGCTTTTTTCGCTATGCCGAATGCTCCTAGGAATATCTTGCCGATGAACTTCCCCACTCTGATTGCAGCATCCACTAGAGGTTCTAGTATAGGCCATATGTTTTCTTTGAACCACTCCGAGAACTCACCGAATACCTCGATAGCCTTACTTGCGGCAGACGCCATTGCACCAGCCAGTGCGCTTCCTGCTGTGGCTGCTATACCACCTAGACTGCTCATGAGACCCCCTACTACGCCTAGGGATGACGTGAGTGACGCCATGCTGGTGAGTAATGCGCCTATTGCCATCAGAAGTCCTCCATCTCAAGGAACGTGTAGTCGAAGTCAACAGTGTCGTTGCTCTCTGAGTTGTTTCTCAGACGCTCCTTCTTCTCTTCTTCTTCTCGCTCGTGCTCTACCGCCATAGCCCATGCGAGAGACTGCTTGAACATGGACTCTTCCATCATATACACCTCTCGTAAGGATATACCGTAGTGTTTCGCTACGGTGTAGGCGAACAGTTGAAGTTGAAATCCTAAATCGTCTGCTGTTTGTATATGCTTCTTCTTTAGGAAATCATTTATCTTCAACTGTTCGCTTTCGTAAAACCCCCTTGCATCGCCTCCGCCATTTCATCAGGTTTGGGAAGTAGGGCTGCGATGTTTTGTCCTACGTATGCGTTGAGTTGCTGTAACTCTTGAGATGTAAGTTCAGGGTTCGTTCTCACGACCCAATTGCTCAAAGCGTATGCCCAATAACCTTCTAGGTCTAGTTCTATTTCCTGTCCTTTCATTTGGAACATGGATTGGGCGGCTTTCTGAATATCCAAGAATGAGATATCACGAATCCATACCTCCATGACCTGTTCATGGTCATCAGGGTCGGTTCTTATCTCATGCTTGTGTTCATTCTTCTTCGTCAGTATTGTTTGTTTCTCCACTATCGGCATCTGTTGTCACTTCCTCGGTTGCAGCCTCTTCTTCAGAGGGGGCATCCGACGATTCCTCAGCAGCCGCTTCTTCAGCAGGGGCTTCGGTCTCGTCATTGTCGGTATCGACTGTTTCTTCTATTCCATCATCATCACGCCTGAGCCTGAGTATGATTTCTGCTTTAGTTCCACGGACGATGAGTCCGCGCTCTCTGCATATGTCTCTCAGTTCAGCCACGGTCATGGCGTCATAGTCGAAATCTGTGAACGGATTGCTGTCTTCAGCAACCTCGTAGTTATTGTCTGCCGGTTGGTCGGGAATGACTTCAGGCTCATCAGGTTGAAGGTTTCCTATTTCCATTGGTTCATCAGGTTGAAGGTCTTCCACTTCGATTCCCGTGTTGTGTCCTGAGTCAGCATAGTCGGTTGGACTCAGAACTTCCTCTGCTGCTTCTACCCATGAGGGCTTATCTTCCATCATCGTCTGATATCTGTAATCTATTACGTTCTTGGATTTACCATACATGTTTTCATCGATTGGCAAGTCCATAGTTCCTGCGAGCCAATCCACGTATCCTACTAAACTGAGTCTTCTCGCCCAGTATGCTCTCTCGACCTCTGACGGCATCATGGGGCTAACACCGTGTCCTTAGCGATAACCTTGATGGTCTTTGGTAGTATTTTCATTACAGAGCGTAGAGGGCCTTTGTCTTCCGGTATCGGTAAGGATGCCTCGGTGATGAAGAAGTCGTCCATGAGTATGTCTACTGACTCGGCACTTCCAGCGGCTGAGGTGTTCTTGGTGAATGACAATCTGATTAGGTTTGGAGCAGCACTGTCACTGGTGTTCTCGTCGAAGTTGCGCACTGCCCTCCTCATGTTGTGATAGAATACCGGGTCATCTACTATTATCTCCATATCCAAATCGTATTCCGTCTTTCCTTCTATCGCTAGTGTTGGGTTTCTTGTGCCGGAATGAGGTACTTGGTCTGCCGCATTGTCTACTACATTAGCGCCGCTTATGGTGTAGAACTGCTCTACACCAGTCTTACCGTTCAACGTGAAGGATACTACTTGTCCGACTGTCTGTCCTAGTACTGTGATTATTCCGTTGTAGAACATGAATGGTTTCTGCGTGCCTTTCTCTATACCTGAGACTTTTCTGTTCACTGGGGTAGCGGCTGTATCTTCGAAGAGTCTGTGAGCGTTGTATCTATCTCCTATGTTACCAGCGTGTGTTGCTGAGAAGCCGTTTGCCACAGTCTCCAACCTACCAGTATCGGTGTAACAGAATGCTGAATCGAAATTAGCACTGAGCCTCAATGCTGCATCAGTATCAGCAGTCAGGCTGAAATCCTTGACCTTGCATCCACGGAAGACACGAGTGAGTTGTTTTGAGTCTGTTGTACCACCATCAGTCGTACCTTGGTTGTGCCCTTGGTCTAGTCTTCTCACACTGACTTCCATGGAGAAGGATGGTACTTTCTCACGAGAGAAGTAGAGATGCTCGACTGGATTGGTCAACACACCGGTCAATGCTCTATTGGGACTTGTATCCCCAGTGCTAGCATGATACTTGGCGAACATCACAGCAGTGCCAGCAGCATAATCGTACTGCAATGGCTCATCCAACCACAGGCTGTGTATAGCACTACCACCACTGCCGCTGACAGCATGGCCGATAATCCTGCGCACCTCTTGCTTTAGTGCCTTGTCGAATGTGCTGTTTGCTCCTATACCGGTAGACCCCCATGCGTCAGCGGCAAGTCCACCGCCGACTGCTGTCTCCCTGTATGTCTGTATGTCTACCATTGCACTGTTTGCACCGGTCAGAACGATATACGAGTTGTTGTCTGCTATATTTGAACTATCTACACTAGGTATGGCTTCTGCGCCTGTTATGTGTATGTAGTTAGAACCTGCATCCGTACCTGACGATATGGTATATGATGCTGAACCGTTATTAGATGTTCCAACCTTAGATACCTTCTGACCGAGGCAGTAGTAGAACCATCGTCCATTGTGTATGTTGCACTCGAAAGAGCCGCCCACGTTGGTGTATCTTCCGGGTACTTGTACTGCGACGTCCCTTCCGAGTCCAACGACATGATATCTCTTGAGGTCGACCTTGGTCTCCGGTAGCGCTACCGTGCTCACCAATCCAACGAATTGGTCTGTTAGGACTGATTCAGTAGAACCAGCGGCGTTGTTGCCGATAGAACCCATGCTCTTGTCGAATGCTGGTGTGCCAAAAGGGAGTATGTGCATAGTGCTCCCTGCTTGCGAGGACTTGGCTTGTGCCGTATTATGCACTGTCTTCAATGCAGGTGTGAGTGTGAGTCGAGTTTTGTTAGCGTCTGTGACATCGTGCTTGACTATCGTGTAACTTCTACCGCTCACATTGTAGTTATCGGCTGCTTTGAGCATATGACTGCCAGTATCCAACAAGCCTGAGAATATCACCTTAGAGCCTACTAGCATTCCCTTTGGGTAGAGAAGCAAACCGTTTTTCATGGGTGATGTGCTGGTATTTCCTGCTTCGTCACTACTTGATGTTAATTCGATGATGCTCGTATCTGCTGCGTTATCCTGCCCGTTAGCAATGGCTGAGAACGCAAAGTCAGTTGCACCAAACGCATGCTCAAGCACTAATCCTGACTCGTGTCCGAACGTGATTTCGGACAAATCTCCACGATAAACTGACGACGGCATACTCTTCTACACCTCACGGGATAAGTTCTGCAAAGATAACTACTTCTATCTGATAGTTCATTCTGAAGAGTTTTTTGCTTCTATCTGATAAATCGGTACGTGTTTTATACACTAGTCTGTCAAAGTTAGCGCCATCTCCTTTTCTCTTCAAGTGGATGCACCTCCTCAACTCGTTCTCCATTGCTTGGAAATGCTTCCTGCTGCGCATCGTACGCATGTCGACTGTGATGTTGATTCTAGTAGTTACGAAGTCATAGAGCAACTCAGGGGTCTCCTCGTTGTGTGCTGTCTCGAAAACCATGATGTAGTCCGTTCTATCTAGGTCTAGGCGCTTTCCCCTCTCAGGCCCAGTCTCGGCTATATCTATGATGACCGGCTTGTAGTTGTCAGTATTCCCTCTGTTCCAATTGTCTTTGAGAACGTCTAGCACGACGTCGATGCCTTCCTTGAATGTCGCTACCATTACTCGAACACCTTCTTTCTCTTCTGCCTCTCATGGGCTTTGAAATCAGGCACTATGTCAGACCCGTCGAATCTAAGTTTCTCCTGTGTTAGCAGAGAAGACTCATTGAGCATCCTCTTCACAGCATTCTCCTCGTTGTCTTCTTCTTGAGAGAGTATACGCTCATACTGTTCGCCCGGCCCTTTTATCACGGCTTCGCGCACTTCTTTCTGAAAATCAGGATTAGCGAACTCTGATGCTATGATTTGCTTGTACTCCTCGTACACCATTCTCTTGACGTCATCACTCAAAGGTCACCACCTCCACATACCTGCCGAATACCTTGTCTATATCCGCTCGGTACAGTTGTATCTTAGCACCAAGGTCTACATTCTGAGTTCCCTCCGGTATGAGAACGCTTCTGTCGTCATTCATCAGCAGGTCTATTGCTACCATCTTGGTAGTAATGTCCTCGATTCCTTTGTCTACGTATCTCTCTCCATAGATGTATGAAGCCTTGACTGCATTCCATTCAAAGAAGGGGTATGAATTGTTGAAGTAGATTATACCCATCTCATTGTCTATCCACCAGTCTCTCAATCTACCTCTATCGCCGCTAGAACTGCCTCCCTGCAAATCGACTTGTAGTTGCTCTTGAGTCAGTTTTCCACTTATTTGGTTAAGATTGCTACCTACTACTATGGTACAACCAGTGAATGATGTTGACGTCTTACCTGTATATGAGAATACTTTTCCGTTCTCGTCTACTACGACACCTGCATCAACAAATGCGCCTTTACTCACAGATGTGATGCTGAACTTGGCACTACCGCTTCCACCGTTAATGGTTACATCGTCAGTGACTGCGTAATCCTGACCGGGAGAGTTGATGACTATGGATTCAATTACTCCTCCATTTGCTGTTATATCAACAGTGAGTCCAGTGCCGCTACCTCCAGTTGTTCCTACGTTTGTAGCAGTAGTATATCCAGTACCACCTTCTAAACTCCCAAATGCAGTCACACTGTTATTGCCTATGGTAGATGTGGTATTGATTGTAGTACTGTTCAGACTGCTGAATGTCGCACTTGCACCAGCAGTTTGACTAATCTGTATGTTGCTGTCTGTCGTGACGATACTGGAAGTCTCACCAGCCTGTGTAGACCTCATGCTGGTTATCTTCACGATGCCGCTACCGTAATCAGAGTTGGCAGTGGCTAGAAACTCATTATGAACCGCTACATTGGATGTATTACCTTCAAGAACAAATGCTGGTGAGAAGTCTACTGATGCCTTTCCAACTCTGTCTTCTTTGTTGATAAGGTCTGCTAGATTCTGCGCTGTTGTAATTTTATCGAAGTCCGCTCGCCAATTTGTAGCACTACTACCTATTGTAAGGAGGCTTGCGCTACCATTGCCCGGTGAGACAACAATAGAACCGCTCAGTGCTCGTACATCGTCGGGCAATGTAATGCGTGCTTCAGCAGCACCTATCTCACGATAGTCATCTCCTTGCCATAGTTCGAGTCTTAGAATCTGCTGCACGTTCCTGAACAGGAGTGGAGTAGTACCGACGTAATCGGTGTAGTATCGACGCCTGTATGGTTTGTAGGTATCGAAGTTAATGTATTCTGCGTTGACTAGATAGGGTCTCCAAGCATTGTGAGTCAGATTATCTATGTGGTCTTGCATGCGTAGTATGACTTCATCTACCTTCTTCTTTGTGACACCACGAGTCCTACCATCGGTAAATGATGCTTGATTCTGAACATATCCGTTGTCTGCTACTTGATAGTCAGCATCAGTCAATGTAGCCCCGCTGAATGTTATCTTGACGCTACCTGCCTTGGTGGATGTTCCCTTGCCGATTGCGGTTATAGTGAGGTCTTCCTCTCCTAATGGGTCGGCATCGCTGTATACTCTTATCTTGTCACCAACTGAGAATCCTATGTTTCGGTAGTCCGTACCAGTGATGTAAACGGCATCCGTGTCTGAGTCCTTGCTCATCAAGACTGCCTCTTGAGGCCCTATGTCAAGCAAGTCTGCTACTTTTTGAGCAGTGGTATATACTACTTCAGTAGGGTCAAGAGGTCTTGTTTCTCCTTCACCTGTGCTGAATACTTGTGGCATTACTGCCCCTCCCTCTTCTGAGAGCGTAATGCTTCTGTTGCTCTATCAATCATGGATTGTTGGCCGGGGCTATGTAGTGTTCCATCCCGCATGACATTTCTCATGCTCATTCCGCTAGGCGCACCGCATTTATCACACGTCGGGCTACCCGGATTAAGACCCTGTTTGCATTGCTGACAGAACATCGAGTCTATTGCTCGTGCGCCCATGGGGTCGTCAGGAGATGTAGGCATGATGTTCTTCAGAACAGCCCAAGATTTCTCAAATGCGCTCATATTCTATTCTCCTCGTCACGGGTCTCTAAGTTGTACTCCATGGGCTTATCACATGCTCCACACGTGGCTCTCCACATAAAGTGTAGGAATCCACAGTGTTTGCAGCGTGTACCAGCACCGATGTTCATGACGTCTGCCACTTCTTCTGTCCTAGTACGCTGCTTGCGAGTGACTCCCTTCAAGGGGTTCTCGGTGTCTACCGGTGCTTCATAAGCGATGTCTGCTCGAACGTCTTGCTTTTGGAATCTGCTTATGTCGTCGAAATCAATCTCTACTGATTCTAAACTCATTCATATCCCTCACCATCAACTCGTCGAGATAAATACGTATACATTACCTAGAATAGTATGTGGTTCTACTGATACTGGTGTATTACTACCAACAGCAGATACTATTGCTGTTTGCACAGCGGTCTTCTTAGTGCTGTCATTGAAGTCAGCAGGTGCGAAAGGCCCAAGTATTGTGCATGTTTTTGTCATCTAGGTCACCGCCTCAATCAGCGCTTCCCTAGTGCCCACCAAGAACCAGTATTGTTGGTTTTACAGTCTACTACGATTGTACCCGGTGCTGCGTCTGCGACGATTGCGAATGCTCCGTCTACGCCTCCACCAGTGACATCGCCGAATGTATCACCTGTGACTCCGCAAGCCAGTATCTCTGAAAGACCTGTGACTATCGAGCCTGTGGCTACGCTTGCTGCGTCCCAATCTCCGGTGACCATCAAAAGGTCGCCCATTGCGTGTGTTCTTGTGTCTGTTGTGCTGCTAAATGCCATTATTCTT
>MDTC01085580.1_pt1 | contig 17160 bp, 12 predicted proteins | sample 811181 | NCBI WGS metagenome assembly MDTC01 (sample SAMN05326644, study PRJNA326480) | marine metagenome | isolation source: seawater | place: Pacific Ocean: North | collected 2011 | reverse complement strand
TGGAATGCTAATGCTTTACCACCACTTGTTGTCCACGGATCACCAAACATAACTCCCATCTTTTGACGAAGTTGATTGGTGAATACTAAAGCAATTCTTTGACGTCCAATTGTTGAAGTCAATTTACGCATTGCCTTACTGATTAAAATTGCTTTGGTTGTTGCAAATCCATCTTTGCTATAATCTGCTGACATTTCTACTTTAGTTGATGCAGCCGCAACACTATCTGTAACAATTGTAACCAATCTATCTTTGTTACTTTTACGAATCGTTGCAATAATGTTATCTATTGTTGCAAAAATATCTTCTACCGTATCTACATGAACATATAGCAATTTACTTGGATCAACTCCAATAGCAGTTAAATATTCTATACTAACACTTGTTTCAGTATCTATATAAACAGCAACTCCATCTTTTTTTTGTGTTTCTGCTAATATATGCCCACACAATAAACTCTTACCACTTTGCTCAAGTCCTGTTACTTCTGTAATTCTTCCCACAGGAATTCCACCATTAGGTCGATTTGAAATTGCCAAGTCAAGTAAACTACTTCCTGTTGGAATCCAATCTGAAATTAATGATGGATCATCTCCTTCATCCAGAAAGAATGCTACTTTACCTTCGTCTTTATATGCAGAATTTAAACTTTCTGCTAATACCGATGCTAAATCTTCTGATTTGCTCGTTGCTTTTACTTCTTTTTTTCTTGCCATAAATTTTAAAATTGAAATGAGGGTGATTGGAATAAACCAACCACCCTCTTGGGGTTAAGATTTGAATAACTCTTCAAAAGCAGCCTCTACATCTTCCGTAGAAGTTGCATTGGGTTTGCTCTTTTCCGATGTAGCACTTGCAACTTCAGGTTGCTTTACTTCGGTTTGAGTAGATTCTACAACTACTTCGTCAGATGAAACTGACTCAGCAGGTGGTGCATCTTCTTCAGACTCACCACTTACCCACTTTTCAAGAGCATCTTTCAATTCATCATAACTTAATTCTTGATAAATTTCTGTGATTTCTGCTTGATTATTTGCAACCGACTCTGTGATATTCTTATTGTCGGATACAGGAGACGTGTTGGGTTTAACACGAATATTTGTTTTTGGAAATGATCGTCCTGCTTCTTCTGCTGAAAGAAATTCGATTGTAATATCTCTTCCATTCACAGGATCAGTAATGTCTCCATAATCGGGATCTGCGATAACACCAAGGAGTTCTTGGTAAACTTCTTTACCGAATCCCCAAAAACGCACACCTTCTGCTTCCTCACCACGAACGATGACAGGAACAAAAGTACGCATCTTTGGCATAAGAGAACGTCCCATGCGATAATCATCTTTATCTCCACTACGAGTTAACTTTTCAGCAAACTCAACGATAGGGTCGGGACGACCAAACGACTTGGGAGAAAGATAAGTCCTATTATTAATTCCGTAATGAAAAAATAATTCGATAAACGGATTATCTGGTTGGTGCATATAAGGCACGATACGAACCTGTTGCTTGCCAGGTTGAGGTTTCCATTGGTAATTCTTACGATTATTGCTCTGAGAGAGATTCGTAAGTTTTGCTTTGATTTTATCTAGGTCAATTGCCATTTTTTAATCCTTAATTTAGTATTTGTTATTAATATTCTTAATATAATACAACTCGTTTTGAATTTCGTCAATCAGAATTGTGTACATCAAGAAGTTTTTCCGCCATTTTCAACGAAATTGTAAAAGTCCGAAGCAATTTCTAATACTTCGTGTGTAGTTGGAATTGGTGGTATTTCTAAAGGAACTTTTTCAAAATTGGCACGACTTTCCAACTCTTCTTTTTCCATGTGCCATGTTTCCCATACCATATCCTTTGCCTTTTTTAGCACTTCTAATCGAATACCGTAGACATCGTATTTTTTATCTTCATTATTCATTTTTTAATTATTATTTAGTCAATTATATTTACTATATATAAATATATTTTACTTGAATTTTATGTTAATTTCAAGGCAAAAAAATTAACTTTTTTTGCTCAATCTTTCCTTAGAAATTTTGACTGCATTTGGATTTATATCACAACCAATGTAATTGCGATTCAAAGACTTTGCTACTTCAAATGTAGTTCCACTTCCACAATAAAAATCACCAACTAAATCACCTTCATTACTGCTTGCCTTAATGATTCTTTCTAAAATCTTAGGATGTTTTTCACTATAATAGTCAGTTGCCTTTTTGACTTTTAATCCTGATGGTATGTCATCCCAAACATTTGTAGGTACTGTTCCAATTTTTAATTTTTCTTCGGTAATATTGGGTCTTTTCTGTTTTTTGCTTATTACTGATTTATATGGAACACGAATATCCATATCGTTGAATACAAAATCATCAGACTTTGTATAAACTATTATATAGTCATGCTTTTTTGCAAATTCACGTTTTCCACGACCACCGATATTAAATTTGACGACGATTTGATTTCTAAAATTTTCATAACCGAAAATACTATCCATTAAAATTCGTATCCAATGAACTATTCGTAAATCCATTTGTAGATAAATTGTGCCAGTTTTTGACAAAACTCGTTTCATTTCGTGTAAACGAGGTATATAATGATCGTTTACTTCGTTTTTATCGTTTCTTAGATCAGCATAATCTTTAAACTTTTTACCTGTTCCGTACAGAATGTCACAATAAATTAAGTCAACACATTCAGAATCAAGTTTGTTAAGAAGTGTAATATTGTCACAAATATGAACTTCGTTTTTGATTTTCACTTATCAAAGTTTAGCACCCTCGAATCTTTTTAACTCACCATTGTTATATCTGTATCTTACTTCTATTTCAATAGTTTCTTTGTCTGATCCATATCCTTCTTCAACTAAGTCATAAGTCAAAAGATTAATTGGTTTTTTAATAATTTCATGTAAATATGCCATCGTTCCTGTTGCATATTTTATATCAAGTGGTCTACCTTCAAAATCGTGTCTAAGTAATATTTCGGTATTTTTATATTTCATATTTTCCATGTAAATAACCGGTCTTCCCATATTAACATGACGGTCTACGAGTTTCTTTTTAATTGCTTTGTAGTCTTTACTTACAACCACATATTTGTTTGTAGACTTATCAAGTGCATACTCAAAGTATTCATTTTTTTCACAAAACTCTTTTGTAAAGAATTCGTTTAAAAATGTAACATCATTGTAGTTTTCACGAACTTCATAAATTTTTTCACGACCTAAATTGAGATGTTTATTCCAATATCGTTTTTCATCTCCGTTGTCACAATTTTCATACTCCTTACCAAACTTTCCTTTGTTCCAACGGTCTTCGATGTCACGCAACAAAGCATTACCAAGTTTGTATGGATTATTCATATTATACTTTCCACCCAAAACACCAGCATGATGTTTTGCGTATGCAAAAATTCCTTCATCTCCTGCAAAATTACAAGTTGCCATAATATACGAATCCCAATAACTTGCCCATCCTTCGTTTAGAACTTTTGTCATTCCTTGTGGACGATAATAAATAGATTCATCACGAATCATACTAAGAATGTTTTGTTGCCAAGGTTCTAAACGACAATGATTAATAATCATAAGCATGATATCACGTTCAGGTTGTAAAGGAAATTTATTTTCTGCTAATTTTTTTCTTTCTTCTCTTTCACTTCTTTGCTTTTCAATATAACTCGTTGGATTAACATATTTCTGCATATACTCTTTCGTATCTAAACGAGTAACGTGTTCACGTGGTTGACGATCTTCAAAGTTGAATTTAGATGCTTTCTTTAAATTACTTTCACGATAGCAAAGTGAAGGATCAATTAAATCGTCAATTGCCAAGGCCGCATTCAAAAAGTCTTTTACTTTCTTTCTACCAAAACGATCCATGTACATCCGAATTTTATCACTATGATTTGCCATAACATTCATCATATTACGATTCGTATGCTTGAACATAATGTTGTTCTTAAAGAAATCACTATGTGCAGTTGCGTGTGCAACAACAGTTAAATTATCAACAATAGGATTGTTACGTTGCAGATACATATAAGTAGGATCAGTATTTACAACCATCTCATAAATCTTACCCATACCAGAATGATACTGATGATGAAGTTGTTCAAATTGTTGTCCGAAATTAAAATGAGGATAACGAACAGGAAAACCACCATAAGCCGCAATCTCAACTATTTCATCTGCATCAAATTCTTCAATGCACAACGGGTATGGATCAAGTCCATTGTCATAACAGGCCTTTAGTACATCAGGTATAAGTTTTGCAAGTTCCTTGCAAACTCCATATTGTAATTTATCACTTTCCCATGCAATTCCCATAATTTTAAAAAGGTACTTCCTCTTCGGCAGGAGTTAATAATTTTTTAAGTGACTTTAATACATCACTTCTATCATCCAAAGATGTGGTAACAATTGTTTTAGGATCCAGTTCACCACTTGATAATTTTGATTGTATATGTGGCAGAAATGTTGCCCAACTTCTAATTGCTTTTACTTCTGTAATTCCAATTAAATTAGAATACTTTTGCATCTTTTTAAGATAATCAACGCAGACTTCATTGTCTGAACCAAAGTTTTCCCCATCACTTAAATAAAATACGTAAATATTCCACTCATCAAGAGGAAATGCTTTTTCAACGATGTCATCAACTAAATGAAACGCACTACTAATTTGAGTTCCACCACCACTTTTATACTTGTAAAACTTTTCTTGATCCACTTCTTGTGCATGGTGATCATGTACAATGTATTTTACTTGAGTCTCTTGATAGAATCGTTGAACCCAATTATCTAAGTACCAACACAACTCACGAACAATTTCTCGTTTTTCTTCGTCCATACTTGCAGAAATATCAGATACAAAAAATATTACTGCATTTGTATCAGGATTCTGAACCGAACTCCAACTTCTAAATTCTTTATCGTCTTTAATTGGATAAAAATTAGATAAATCTTCAGGATCATATTCACTTGAGGAAATAAGTCTTTTAAAAGCATTTTTTAGAGTTTTTCTTTTATGAAGTAAACTATTATTTCCTACTTTTGCAATACGATTCCATTTAATTTTTTCTTTAACCATTTCACCATTTTCTTTGGGAAGAAGATTAGGAAGTTGAAGTTCTTCTCCTATCATATCAAAATAAGCATCCATGCTAATTCCAACATCAATCTCATGACCATCACCTTCTCCTTCACCACCATCACCAGGTTGACCACCTTGTCCTTTGCCTTGTCCTTGTGGTGGTCCTTCACCTACTTCATCACCGACATCTGCTTGTCCGTTTCCAATACCACTTCCGTCAGATGGTTGTCCGTAACGAAAACTTGGAAGTTCTACATGAGGAACTTTTACAACAACAAAGTCTTTTCCACGACGAGTAAGTCTTTGTCCTGATTTAATATGATTTTTAAGTTTATCGGATACGTTTCCTTTAACGATATCACGATACTCTTTATGATCTTCTCTGATTCTGCGAGATGGCATATAGAAATATCCGTTGACTATTAGTATTAATCTTCGTCTTCGTCTGCGTCACCTCTTGCAAAAATGCTACCCACATATGTAAGTACATCTGATGCACTATCTTCGTCATATCCAAAAGAAGTAATAAGACGTTGTTTCAATGCGTCAATTTTTTCAAGAAGTTCTTTATCAACAACAGTTGCAGTATCTTGAGCAAGAGCAGATAACTTGATACTATCCTTAGTATCTTCAAACAACTTCTTTTCAAGTGCTTTGTACAATTGTTCATTTGAGTCGTATCTAAATTCTTTACCTTTGGCGGCAAGTCCACCCATATAGTTCATAATTTCTCTACGAAAATCATCTTTCATTCCTTCGGAAATTCCGATTTTTTCTTCTATGCTACGCATAAGTTGTTCATTTGCAGTTTCTTCTTTTCCAGTTACAGGATTTGTAACTTTTTCGTCTTGGATGTACGCAACAATATTATCAATATAATTTGTGCAGGTTGCTTTTATTGCTTCCTCACTGCTACTAAGTGCTTGTTGTACTTCTCGTTTAACGATTCTGTCATACTCTTTTTCAACCATTTCAAGACGTTCCATCATGTTCTTTTTGTCATCCTCAGACGAAAACCCACTGTAACTTTTAAGTCCTTCACGAATTTGTGCAAACAACATGAAAGGATTCAAACTTTTAGCACCCATTCGTGGATTAACGATTGCATTGGAAAATTGGTTCTGGATAAAACGAGCAGATACTCCACCATACAATCCTTCTTTTGGAGATTCTTCTTGCATTTCCTTTACGTGTTCGTCAGTAAATCCGTGGACACTCTGACCATTGTAAAGTTTTGCCTTTTGAATGATGCTCATGTCTTGCTTTGTGCTTTCTTCTAAACGACTTACAACTGCGAACAAAGCAGCCAAATATGTTGTATGAGGTGCGATGTGCTTATTAACCGTTTTTTCATTGTAGAAGTGATCATAAATCTTTTTCTCTTCTGTAATTTTTAAAAGATATGGAATATCAATTTTGATTGTTCTATCACGAAGTGCTTCCATGAATTTATTATTGGTTAGTTTTTCAAACTCAGCATTATTTGTATGACCCAAAATAACTTCATCAATAGGTACTTGATTAAAACGACGTGGTTTAACACGATGCTCTTGAGTTGCTCCAAGCAAATCATACAAGAATTCAGTTTGAAGTTTAAGAATTTCTTGGAACTCAATCAAACCACGATTTGATACGAGAAATTCTCCATCAAAATCAAATGCACGTGGATCACTTTCACTTCCGTATTCTGCTAACTTACGATAATTAATATCACCTGTAAGTTCAGTTGCATCTTGTGACTTTTCGTCTTTTGGTTGAAATGTTCCAATACCGATACGATTTTTTTCCGACAATACAACTCGTCTAACAACGACATGATCAAGAACCTTACGATAATCTCCTCCATGTAGTTCCATTAATTGATCATAGTAAAATTCATTAACAGGATTCAATGCTCCGTCTAATTTAATTCTATAAGCATCTGCATCTAAACTAGCATTAATCTTAGAAATTATTGATTCCTTAATATCTTCTGGTAGAAGTTTCAATGGTTCTTCGTTCATTGGACATGGAACGAGTTTTTCATTTCCATTTTCATCAGTAAGTTTCCAACTAAACGAATATAATGCACCCTCATCTGTTTGAGTATATGATTCAAGTCCCTTTTTAAGTGCAGTTACAATTGTAGATTTACTACTTCCAACCGGACCGTGAAGTAATATTACACGTCGTTCAGGACCGTAGTGTCTACTTGCACTTTTTAAAATATCCATGAACTCCATCAAATTTTCTTCAAGTCCGTAAATTGAAATATCACCGAGTCCTTCAAAGAATTTATACTTTACATATGTTCTTTTGCAATATGTAGATTCCTCAGTTCCGTGAGACATAACCATGTCATACAATCTTTGATATGAATTTCTAGCAATTGTTGGATTTTCTTCAACCATATTAATGTAGTCCCAAAATGATCCTGTCCAATTAAGTGCTTCGTAAGATTGAATCGCATCGGTGTTTTCAGATTTAATTAAAGACTCAAGATTATTTTTAGAGTCTTTCTTTTTTTCATATCCTTTTTTATTTTCCATAACCATTACCTTATATTTTTTTTGTTAGTGAGTCAAATGTTTTTATCAAATATTTTCAATTTTAAACAATTTTGTATCTATTTTTCGTAAATCTCCTGTTGCCGAAGTTAATAATATGCAATTTAAATAATTGTTCCAATTAATTTGAAATTTTAAATCAAGTAGACCATTATTTAGATGTTTTATTAGCATATTTAACGAATTTATTGTGTATATTGTATTTGAGTCTTTTTTTCTATGTACACTTATAGTGTTATTAAAAAAATTATTATTATCTAGTAAAGCAGAATTTATATTGTATGTCAAATAAATCTCGTCAAGATTATCTCTATTTTGCAACGCATACACTTTTCCATATAGAATATCATAAAAACTTGAAACTTGCTTTATAATTTCGTTGTAATTCTGAATATCGGTGAACGTGCAAAGTAATTGAGTTTTCATTAATAGTAACCTTTTTAATTTAATAGTTACATATAAATATATATCAAAAAACTCAAACATGAATTTCAACTAGATCACCGTAACTTCTTCCAACATACAATTTTAAAGGAAATTGATTAGTTGGGTTCATAATTTTTATTATTTCTTTTATCGATTGAAATTCAGTTTTATGTATATCAAATAAAAACGCATCGTACGTATACAATGGTAATTTTATTTTTTTATCATCAATAAACTTTAAAATATTTTTTAAAACTATACAATTCCGTTCAGTTTCTGCTGATTGAAGTAAATAATTAAATACTTTGTAGGGTGTTGGTGTATCTTCAAATATATCAGAGTATATTCTTCGTTTGTATATCCAAGTTTCTACATAATTATTTTTTTCATAAAAATCTTTTACTTTCATGATATAATCGTGTATTGCTTTCATAAATGGAACATTGTCAATTACATCTTGAGTTATTCCACCATACATCAAATTAAATGTAATCTTTTTAGAAAGTTCATATTCGTCTTCTGTCAGTTCTTCTTTTCCGTGGTATAACTTACCAAGATATGTATGCAAAGAATCGTTGGGTAAATCATACTTTATGTGATTTGCAAATAATCTTAAATGATAACTTTCATAGTCAATCATCGCAATAGCACCATCTGAACCATAACGACTTACATAGTCGTTTCGGTCTCCTTCTTTTTTATTTAAAGCAAGAAAATTAATATTATTATATCTATTACTCGGTCTTGTTGTTGGAGTATATAAATTGTATTGAGTGTTAAGTAAATTATTATTTTTTTCGGAAAATATTTTACTTTTTTCCATGCCACATAAAACTTCACTTAAATCATTTATAAGTTTATCGGTTGGTGACTCAAATGTGTCCAATGCTTTGACAATACTTTTGAAGGTATCGTTGAACTTTTTTAAAATCATCATTATAGGAATTGATTTATTACTTTTACATCTCGGTAAATCAATTTCAATTTTACTTTTATTTCTATAATAAACATGAAGAGATATATCAATTGAGTTTTCAAAACTCACAATATGATTTGTATCTTTTTTATTTATTATAAGTTTTTTGCACGAAGATTCTGCAATTTTTTTAAGCACACGTGAATCAACATTCACAACATCAGGATGAGAAAAGGATACTGCAAATGAATCATTATTGTTTATGTTTTTAATTAAAAGAATTAATGGTTTTGCTTCGATTGGATGGTTTTCATGTTCTTCTACGAATAAGTGAAAAAAGAACTGATCGTTACTTTCTAGTTTATTAATTAAATTTTTAAACTCAGATGGTGTTTCAACAAAGTGCATCTTAGATAATATACAATGCGAGTATGAATCTGTCAATATGTATTTTTATAAAATTGTGTGACTGATGGTATTTTGTTTTTTATTCCACTAAAATTTTTCTCTGCACGATCTAACATCAAAGTATTATGTTCTATTACACCCAATTCATTTTTGATATTTCCAACTTTTAATGTTTCTAACTCACCTGCTATCTTCCATCTCAATTCTAAAATTTGAAAAAAAGTTGAATTCTTAAATCCATTAAATTGATTTATACCCACTTCAACTATTCTATAATTTGGATCACTTGCTTTTCTTATAAAATATCTAGATATAAATTTTGACTCGTAGTCTTCTTTCGTTATTTGTATAACTTCTTCTTCCGGAAAATTTTGCAAATCTCTTAAATTCATTTTAGTCTGTCTTCTTAATATATCAGAGTAAATTTCATTTAATCCCGTGTTTTCTTTTATTTTATTATCCATCATTTGAATTTGGTCTTAATATTGCTCGTACCGTTGTTTCCCAGTCACCATTTTGAATATTATGATCTATCGCAGTTATTTGCCATATTCCGTTCATAAACCAATGAGTTGGTATTCCTGTACAATTAAATGCGTCAAGCATTCTTAATCCTTCAATACCGTCAAGTGTTAATGTCATTTCACAACCATCAATGGGTTGATTGAATCCTTTTACTGCATTTTCCGGAATTTTGTCGTTTGTCATAGAATCTTTGACTCGGTCTTTATCTATATCAACACACTGAATATCGTATGTGGCACCCGTGCCATCCAATGGAACTATAAAATATTCTTTGTTGGTTTTCTCTGCATCATCTTCCTCATCGTCTTTTTTATCTTTAACAATATCGGGAATAACCTTTACACCCTCGACTTCTTTTAAAATTCTATCATTTTTACTTCTTTGATAAAATGCTACTTGTGCATCATCGTGCCGATCATATACAACCATAGATTTTAGTTCGGCAGGAACTTGTATATCAAGATCAAGTCCACGAACTATGCTATTCTTTTGATGTGCTCTAAAAATATATGCTTTATTATCTCTTTTTACCGTTTCAACTGTTTTGTTTCCATAAAATTTCATATCACGAATAGTAAGTCTGTTACAATTTGGTTCATTTGCATCTTTTGGTACTACTCTAAAATCCCATATATCACAACACGCAGTTGATATTTTCTTCATAATTGCTTCTATTATAGATAAAAAAGTTTTATGATTTTTTACAGCATCTTTTACAACCTTCGTATTAACAAACAAATCTTGTATTCTACCACTCATTCCTTTTGTCCCCTTTTCAAAATCAGGAAATGCGTGTGATGGGTATATAGTCTCTTTGTGATTTTGTGGACCTGTTATAATTGCGTGTAAATTATCTCTCTCATGTGTTTTTATATTCATTTTTCCAGTAGATGCGTATATTTCGTTTAATCGTGTTTGTACATCTGCGTTCGTTCCAAATGCTTTTGTTTTTTTTAAAAAATCTACATTTGTTCTATTGTAAAAAATTTGGGAGGTGGTACCAGGTCTTTTATTATTTCTACGAGGTGCAACTGCATTTGGAATTAACAATACATTTCCATCGGTTGATTTTATATTTGGATGTGCAATACACCTTGATCCTAATAGTGAGAGTGTATATAAATCACCTTTATTTGGCACTTCTCTGCTAAAAAAAAGATTAACAATTACCTGAAGCATCATTAAAGATATGAATTTATCTTCATTATCTCCTGCTTGATAACCATTTCCACGATCTGCTTCTTCCGGAGCATACGCATGACGATATTTTCTTAACTCTGTCATGATATAGTCTCTATCTTCACGTTGTTCATCGTATCCTTCTTTCCAAGTCGTTACATTTGTAGATCCTTTTGAAAGTGCTTCAATTATATCATCGAGTTCTCTATCAATGAAGGTTTTAAAATTAGACATTCTATCTTCACCTTCTTCTTCACTTTGTACTTTTTTATTTTGTGCTTTTGTTGCATCATTTGTCATCATTTTTGCAACCTGTGCCATACTCGTAAGTTCCACACTGCAATCGTATCCACCATCTTGTCTAAGTGTGTAACTATAATTACTAATCATACCAATAGCAAAACTATAATTTCCTTTACCCGACTTCATTTTTTCATGAGTAACGTGTCCATCTTGAAATAATCCAACTAATCCTGTTGGACGACTAATAATTTTACCTTCTGCATCCATTCCAGTAGTAATAGATTCTTTTCGTCCTTCTGATCTTCTTCTTTTGTTGATTACTTTTGCCTCAGCTGATGTAAGTGTTCCGTGTTGACCTTTTGCTAATATATAACTTGAACTTCCAGACGCAACCTCTGACGATCCTGTATACATTTTTCCCCCACGACCTACATCTTTTAAATCAATAAGTGCTTCTCTCGGAAAATTATTCCATCCAAATTCAACTAAAGCAGTTACTCCAACAGTAAAAAAATAAGGTTGAAGATAATCTAATTGTGATCTACTCCAACATACGAATTCAATTGTGGTTTTTCTTTCACCTGTTGCTATTCCTGAATATTCAACTTTTACATTCATTACACCTGGAGGTGGACGATGTTTAAAATCTGCTTCTTCAACTTGGTGTGGATTTCCATGTGCATCAAATCCTATTACATTTTTATGTGTTTTACTTGGGTCTTTAGAAAATCCATAATTATCATCAAAACTTTCAACTCCATGCATAATAAAACCTTCATGAACAGGTAAACCAATTTTATTATCTTGCGTTGTTGCATTTGATACAAATCTTGCCCATGCAGTTTTAGGTCCACGATAAATTGTATCTACATATTCGTCATCTAAAAAACCTTGACTTCCGATTCCCAAGTCCATATCACCAAATTCTGTTGAAGCATGAGTTCCACGATCATTTGTACCTGTTCTTTCGGTTGGATAATGCATTCCATAATTTTTTTCTCTTCGCATTAATTCTCCACGGACATAATTTTGAATATGAGTAATATCAGTTCCGGTTGCACCATCTTCCCAATCAGTTGATAATAAATCAATATCATCTTTTGCTAATAACAATGGTTCGTAATTTAAAAGTTGAATTTCAGCATCTTTTGCAGTTGCATATTGTGGTGCTATTTTACCAGATTCACTTTTTGCTTTTTCTTTTTCTTTTTCTTTATCACCAAATAATCCACCGAATGGTAGTTTTGCTTTATTTGCCAATCCACCACCATGCGATCCAAGCAAATTACTTGCTAAATTTTTTGCATTACTTGATATAGGTAAGTTCATTTATTAATTGTTGATTTTGTTGTGATCTAAAATAATTTCACCAAGTTCAGTTGGAATTCTTAATTGAGTTCCTGGATTCACAAACATTGTTCCTTTGATTCCATTTGCGTTTGCAATAACCCACCAATACCTTGGATTTTTATAGAACCGATTTGCTAAATGATCAAGACGTGTTTTCTCGACCATAACAACGAAAACATCAGATTCACGATTTCTAATTTTATTTAACAAAGTAGTTTCAAGAACTTCTTTATTATCTTCACGTAGTTTTGTTTTTACTTTTGCGTATCTCATTATTTAAATTATGAAGGTGGTCTTGGCAGTGTAATTACACCTGTATTTACTAAGCACTCATTACAATCACTGAAATTTGTAATTGAACTTGATACAATAGTTGAATCTACTACTTGTGCATTATATTTACCTGGAAGTAATCCACGTGTAAACAAATTTTCTTGAAATAGTTCTAAAATAAATACTCGATCATTTGCTATCGTTTTTGCTAACTGCATAGCCTGATGAAATATATAGCAACCTCCCATTTCACCTTGCGAACTTCCACTTTTGATAAAGTCACCAATCGTAACAACTGAACCAACAGGTATATCCCAAGCACTATCAGTTTTTAAAATACCTACAAACGGTCTTTGAACTGATAACTCTGATTCCGGACAATATTCAATTGCAACCCAATCATCCATTGAATCATCTTTTGTTGGTGTTGGTGTTGGATCAATTACAATATTAGTGGTTGCAGATTCACTATCAGGAGTGGTGATATCCTGATTATTCTTATTGTTTTGTCTTTGTACTGCTTCTTCTTCTCGTTCCTGTTCGTCAAACTCACGAAAATTTATTGTAGACATATCACTTGGTTCTTGAAAATCCTGAGTATCATATTCGGATTCTTCTTTGTAGTGTATTAGTTGCTCGTTAAATGGACCATTTTTATCATAAGAAGTTCGTACATCTTTTGTAACATACACAGCAGTTCCATCTTCTTTATTATGACCAAAGTGTCTTTGTTTTGTTTTCGGTGCATTCTTCTCTAATAACTGCATACTAACTGTGATTTCGCAACTTTTTGGATATCTTGCAGTTTTTCCTTTCCGAAATATATTATCATTTAAATATGTGTATTCAGATAAACGATCATCTTCGTTGTTTCCAAGTTCCCAATTGGATTCAGGTAATGTCAGACCAACTGACTTTATTAAAACAGGTTGTTCCAAGTAAATGTCACCTAAATTAAATTCAACAATCGGAGGTATTATGAACGAAGAATAAGATTCACTTATAGGACCACTTTCACTTTCATTCGTATAACCGGCAGGACGAGTAAGTCCGACTAAGTAATTAATTCGTTGCCACATAGGATGCAACTCTGCCAAACTAAACGATACACACTCAAAACTTAGATTTACATTTCTTGTAAATCCTTGATATACACCCACAACATCGGCACGACCAAGATATTGAGTTTCTATCCACGTTGCATCATGTTGATCGTCAAGTGATTTCAAATAACTTCTAAATGGAATAAATTTTCTATTTACCAAATCGTGAAAATACAAGGGTATAAAATCTAAATTAGCATATTTTTTTGGAAGTCTATTAAAATTGGTATCGTCACCCTCTCTTGAATCAAGGACACTCAATGCATTATATTTATCTATACGTTCTTCGTATGTAGCATCGTATTTTGGTAATCTTTTGTTTAATGTTATTTTGTTAATATTAGTTTCGTTGTGGTCAAATTTATCTTCGTATCTAACTCGTTTACCATCATCCACCAAATTTGTTATTTCATCTCGGGTTTTTGTATCTCCTGCTACGACCTTTTTGCCCTCTCTATTTTTAGCATCCAAGTTTTCAAGAGCAGTATCGTATTGAGACTGAAAGTTTTGAAAGTTTTTATCACGCAAACCTACATCAAATCCATGTTTTTCGTCTTTGAATTTATTAAAATTCATTAATAATTCTTCTTCTTCTCGTTTTCTTTTTTCGTAAATTTCTTCTGTTCGTTCTTTGATTTGCTTATTTATATCTGTATTTGTACTATCTGCTCCGTGTAAAGGTCCAGATGTTTCGTATTCTGTTACAGGTTTATGTACATCACTTGCACGATTTTGCTTGTGTCCATCGTGATACAAGTTTTGTTTTAATATAGTTTCTAAGTAACCATTTTTTGTTGAACCACCTTTTGGTTTTGCAAAAACCGTTGATGGTCTTTTATCAGAAGATGCCTGTAGTGTATTATTTTTTCTTTTTTCAATTTCTGCGAATGCGTCTTTATCTTCTTTTGTTATATCTTTATCCATGTCCGAATCAAAAGGAACTCCTGGTAAAGTACCAGGTACTTTAGGTGATACAGGTGTTTTATCACGATTTGCAAACGGATTATATGGAATTGCCATATATTTAAATATATAAAAGTATATATTTTTTAATCAGGTTGTACTTTTGCTATTGCAGTACTTACTTTCTTTCCATCTAGATTTACTGCAATTCCTCCAGACTTCATCAAAGCAATTAACTCACTTAATTTTTTCTCAATTGCTCCATCTGCTACTTCTCTTGTATCAACGACATTAGATGGTGAGGATTCAGTCATGATTGTAGAAGCAGACGGTGGTATTGTAGTATCTACTGATTGAGCAAGTTGTTCTATTTGGATTCCTGTTTGTAGTTCCTCGTTTCCTTCGTCTGTTTCAGCAACTGAAAATGGATTAAATGCTTCTCCTGGTGCAACTTGTGGAGATATGCTCATCATACCTGGATCACCAAAATCTACATTTCCATTTTCATCTTGCTTCCAATCAAAAACATTTAATGGTTTTTCAGGAACTTGAATATTTTCATAAGACTGAAATTGTTCTTGTGCTTTTTCTTGCATCATTCTTTCCATGTAATTATTTTCCATTTGGAACTTATTTACATCAAGATATGTTGGTTCACCTCTTCTTCTGTTTTCTTCACTTGATTCAATTAGTGATTTGTTTGTACCTATGTAAGATTGTAAATCTTCCATGCTTGCATCACTATGTGCTCTCTTAAATAATTCATATTTTTTATCAACTTCAGGTTTCTCAAAATCGTCTGTCAAATTTGCAAAACTTTCGCCGAGAGAAGATGTGTTTGTAGTTGTAGTTGCAATTGAAGATGTTTGTGATGGCATAATATCAGGTGATCCATCTCCAATTCCCATGCGAATCATGTCTGCTTCTGAATTTACATTTGGTGGTAAAAATCCCCCACCTTCGGACGAACCACCAATATCAGTTCCCATTTGCTTAAGTGCTTCAATTTTTTCAATATTCAAATTATTAATATTTTCACACAATGAATAAAGTTCTGCATTTATATCTTTTAGTGTTTGTATAATTGGATCGTCTACATTAGCAAACGCATTTAATGATTCTGTTAATTTTACTCCAAGGAGTTCTATATTTGAAACTGCACTTGGATCAATTCCTTTTGCAACTTCACTTAAATCTCGTAAACTTGTGGTTAAAGAGATTTCTTTTACATTCGCAATCTTTGATACACCTTCAACAAATCGAACTAATGATGATCCTGCTGATCTAAAAAAGTTTCCTATATCTTTTCCTTCACCGTCATTTAAATAATCAGAAAATTGTTCAACCCCTTTACCCAAACTTGTTAAGGTATTTCCAAAATTTGATGATATACTAATACCTGATAATGAAACGAGAGCATTGGATAATAATGCCATTTGGTTTACAAAGGTACCTGTCATTGTTTCCATTTCATCATCGTTTAGATAATCCAAGAATTCTTCTATTCCATGACCAAGACTTTGAAGATTTTCCCCAAATTGTTCTGTTATCTGAATTCCTGATAGTGATTTTAATGCAGTTGAAAGTGAAAGCATTTGACTTGAAAATGTTTGTGTCATGGTTTCCATTTCGTCATCATTAAGATAATCCAAGAATTGCTCGATTCCTTTTCCTAAATTTTCTACCGTTGCACCAAAACCTTCTGATATATTTAGTCCCGACAACGATGATATTGCTTTTCCTAATGACATCATTTGTGATGAAAATTGATCAGTAACTACACTTAACTCATCATCATCTAAGTAATCGATAAACTCCTCAAGACCTTCACCAAAGCTTTCAAGTGTATCCCCAATATTTGATTTAATATTTAGACTTGAAAATTTAGTAAGTGCAGAACCAAGATTTGATAAGTTTTTACCCAAACTTGAACTCACTTTCGCAAGATCAGCATCGTCCATATAATCAATGAAGTCTTCAAGTCCTTCACCGAAGTCTTCTAGTTTATCACCTATATCGGATTGAATATTAAGTGTGCTAAATGTATTTAAAGCATTTCCAAGATCACTTAAATTTGATGCCAATGCACCACTTACTTCTGCTAAATCGGCATCGGACATATAATCAATGAAGTCTTCAAGTCCTTCACCGAAGTCTTCTAGTTTATCACCTATATCGGATTGAATATTAAGTGTGCT
>MDTC01048390.1_pt1 | contig 17160 bp, 15 predicted proteins | sample 811181 | NCBI WGS metagenome assembly MDTC01 (sample SAMN05326644, study PRJNA326480) | marine metagenome | isolation source: seawater | place: Pacific Ocean: North | collected 2011 | reverse complement strand
TGCTCCTCTTGATGCAACATCTTCAAAAATTGATAATAAATTTTCCTTATGTGCTTTGAAAAGCGATTGATAATCAAAAAATTTTATATTTTTCATTTAATGGTAATTTTTAATTTTTTTTTTTTTGTAAATGAATTACAAATTTAAACGCAGATTTTTTCACATTAATAAATTTATCAAAATAATTAATAACTTTTGATATCATTACTTCACTTAAAAAAAATCTAAGTAATGGCACAAGCCAAGTAATAGATCCAAAAAAATGAAGCTCTTTTAATTTAAATTGAACTGAATATTTCATAATATCATTTAACTTCATCATATTTAATAGAGTATTTTTTGATCTCTTGCCTCTTAGATAATTAAAATATCTATTTATTTTATAAATCAAATTATTGTTTAAAGAATCGACTACTATTAAATATCCTCCAGGCTTTAAAATTCTATAAATTTCTTTTTGCAATATTTCTTTATTACCATAGCTCATACTACCAGCAGAAACTACAAAATCAAATGAGTTATCTCTAACTGGTATATTTTCCATATCTGCTTCTAAAATATTAAAATTTTTGTAGCTTTTGCAGAAAACATTATCTAATACGTTTAATGAATCAATTGAGATATCAGATAAAGTTATATCAGCATTAGTTTTAAGCAAGATTTCTGTATGTCCACCAATTCCTGATCCAATTTCAATTACTTTAGATCCTTTTTTTATATTTTTTGAGATTAAATCTTCATATAATAAATATGGTTTTCTTAAAAATAATTTTATAGAACTGGCACCAAATATTTTTTGTTTTGCAAGTTTTTGTTTATTTTGAAGTAATTTCTTTGCCCTTGCGTCGTATCTTTTTTTTTCTAAAATTTTATCATTATTCATTTAGATTTTTTTAAGTGATATTTAAAGTCTCATTAGTATTTAAATTATTTGCATTCCAGGTGTTTTGTATAGAGTTTAAATAAATTTTATGAATTCTTACTGACTCGCTTAAATTTGTTAGCTCACAACTTCCTCTAAATAAAATATCTGATGCAAATTCAGTTATTTTATTGCTCATAAGCTCTAGCTCGCCTTTAATTATAAGGCCAGATTTGTTTTTAGCAAAGCCTCTAAATTTATCTATATTCCAATCGTCTAAAAAATATTTTTGTGATTCTGGTTTATTTTTATCATTTTTACATGAAAATATTAAAGTTGATCCTTTAGAGAAGGTGCAGTGTATCGAACCTGATGTCTCTATGAATCCATTTCTTTTTGATTTAAACCATTTTTTATTTAGCTTACTAGAGTCAACTTCCATTAACGTTTCGTTGGTCCACCATTCATAAAAATCGATTAAATGAATGCCATTACTAATTATTGCCCATCTGTTGCCTTCCACATTAAATTTTGAAACTTTAGTTTCAGTATTTTTTTTGTTTTTTATTGCTTTAAACCATGAAAATGTTTTATCACATGTATTCACCCACACTTTACTGTGGCTTAACAATTTATCAATTTCATCGATATCCTTTGAATTTTGTGCCAACAATTTTTCAAGGATCCAAAACCTAATTTTTGTTTCTTTTAGTATATCTTTAATTATTTTTAATCTGATATTGGCAGTAGTAGTAATAATTGCTAAATCATAAAGCTTAATTTTTTGAGGTAATGTAGTATGAAAATTACAAACATGTCTTACATTTGTATCAATAGAATCCCATCTATCTTTAGATATTTTAAGAGAATTTTTATCAATATCAACTACACATAAATCTATTTTTTTATTAAATTTTTTTAATCCTTGTAAATATCTTGAACCTAACTGTCCAGCGCCAACAAGCAGTATTTTATAACTCATAAATACTTTTAATATATGACATTGTAGCCTTATTCTCTACAACAGTTGGTATTTTATGTGGCAAGTTATTTAAACATTTATACATTTCTTTCAATAAATTGTATAAACCAGGTTTATATTTAATATCTATCTCATCTACCTCTACTTCGTTCAACACCCTAGAATGTTTACTAATGTAACTTAGTTTTTCAATAGGCTTTAAATTAAAATATTTTTCTTTTGTAAAAACTTTAATTTCCCATGGGGCTGGGCCATTCCAAACAGCCTTGTAATTAATTATATCTCCAGTATCAAATTTAAGAATTGCAGATACTATATCTGGGTTCGCGCTGTTCCATTTATCAAGTATTTTTAATTCTACTAGATTACCTCTAGACAAAATATCAATATAATCAATTAAATGTATTGAATTTGCATACATCCAATTTGTAATTAATCTTTGATCTCTATTAGCTTTTACTAGTTCCTCAATATTTTCTTGATCATAAATATTTATATGTCTGGGGCCATTGATTTCATTTAGCATTGATACTAAATTTATAGTGCTACTAAAATATCTTCTATTAAGTGCAATATAAGCTTTTGAATTTCTATCAAAACACCATTTGGTTATTTCTTCATACTCAGAAAAATTTAAACCTAAAGGCTTTTCAAATAAAATTGTCCATGGATATCTTGTTACTTGTTCAGCAATTGACTTAGTTGACTCGGCTGAACATGCAATAATTACTAATTCTGTATCTGAGAGTTTGTACATCTCTTCAATATTGTTAAAAACTATTAAAGATTTAAATTTATTTTGTAAGGCAATGCACTTTTCACTACTTCTACTGTAAATACCAACAATATTAAATTGAGGCATATCTAAAATTATATTTAGGTATTCTGAAGCCATGTAGCCGGCACCAATAATAGATATATTAATTTTCTTTTTGATCATATAGTATTAATATAAATTATTTTTTAATTTAATATATAATTATTAAAATTATGAAAAGAAAAAATATAATTATAATTGGAGGATGTGGGTTACTTGGAAGTGGTTTTGTAAATTATTTAAACAACTTTGAGTATAATATAATTATAGCTGATATAGATAAACATAAGTCTGAAAAAATTATTAAATCTCTACAGTCTAATAAAATACATTTTATTAAGACTGATGTTTCGAATGATAAATCAATTGAAAAAATGATATCAAGCGTACAAAAATTGTATGGAAAAATCTTTGCATCAGTGTATTGTGCCTATCCCAGGTCAAGAGAATGGGGAGCAGATTTTCTTTCTGTAAAAAGAAAATATCTTTCAATTGATCTGGATAATCATCTTACAAATTCGATTATTTTTTCACAAAAAATAATAATATGTTATTTAAAACAAAAATCAGGACGCTTAATTCATATTTCTTCTATTCAAGGCGTTTCTGCTCCAAAATTTCATCATTACAATGGTACAGATATGGGTTCACCAATTGAATATACAGCAGTAAAGTCTGGTATAATTGGGATAACAAAGTATCTTGCAAAACTTTACTTGAAGAAAAATATTCAAGTAAATTGTATAAGTCCCGGAGGCATACTTGCAAAACAACCAAGAAAATTTTTAGATAAATATAAAAAATCTTGTGGCATGAAAGGCATGCTAGATCCAGGTGATTTAAATAGCTCATTGCACCTTTTATTATCTGACAACTCTTCAATGATTACAGGACAGAATATTATTGTGGATGACGGATGGTCTCTATAAGTGATTGAAGATTCAAAAGTGCTAGCGATTATACCTGCAAGAAAGGGAAGTGTAGGCTTGAAAGGTAAAAATATAAAAAAAATATGCGGAGAACCATTAATTTCATGGAGCATAAAGCAATGTCAAGCATCAAAATATATTGATAAGATCGTAGTAAGTACGGATTGCAATAAAACATCTAAAATTGCAAATAATCATGGTGTGGATGTCCCTTATCTAAGACCGAAGAGACTATCACTAAGTTCTTCAACAACTTACGATACCATAGAACATCTATTAAAATTTCTAAAAAAAAATAAAAATGAGAATTTCGATTATATAGTTTTAATTGAACCTACTTCTCCATTAAGAAAAAAAAATGATATTGATAATATTATTTATAAACTAAAAAAAAATGAAAATAATTATGACTCAATAGTGAGTATAGGAACTATATCTGAACATCCTTCTATATTAAAAAAAATAGAAGGCAGCTCTTTATTAGCTTTTGATAAAAAAATAGAAGCAAATATTAGAAGGCAATTGTTAACTGAAGTATATTTTCCATATGGAGTTGCCTATGTTGTAAAAGAAAAAGCACTCCTAAAAGAAAAATCATTTTATACGAAGCGACAGACTTATTTTTTACTTGAAAGATTTCAAAATTATGAGATTGATGATATTTATGATTTTATATGTATAGAGAATATTATGAAATATAAAAAATATAATATAAATAGATATTAAGGGAGTGATTTATGGGAGATCTTTCATGGAGATTTGATGATAGAGAATATAATTATATAAAAGAGGTTTTAGACTCAGGATTTGCAAGCTCAACGTCTGGAAACATGAACGCAAGACTTGAAGAAGCTTTTGCTAAAAGATTTAATCAAAGGTTTGCAATAACATCAAGTAATGGAACTACAACATTACATTCAGCACTACTTGCATTTGGCGTGGGATATGGAGATGAAGTAATTACGACTCCTCTTACTGTGATTGCTTGTATGAATGCAATTTTATATTGTAATGCTATACCTGTATTTGCAGATGTAGATCCTGATACTTTTTTAATTGATCCCAACAGCATAAGAAAAAATATTACAGAACGAACTAAAGCAATTATGCCAGTACATCTATATGGTCAAGTTTGTGATATGACTGAAATAATGAATATTGCTGAAGAATTTAATTTAAAGGTGATTGAAGATTGCGCCCAATGCTATTTAGGAACACATAAGGGTAAAATAGGTGGTACAATTGGACATGCTGGAAGTTGGAGTTTTGAAAATTCCAAACACTTAACAACTGGAGATGGAGGTATTGTTACGTGTGATGATGAAGATACAGCAGACCTTATTAGAAAAATTGGAGTTCTTGGATTTAGGAATGGTACTGCTAAAAGCGGTAAAATAAGAGTTTCTAAGAATACATTTCAAGATCCTGATTACAAAAGACACTCTCATTATGGATATAATTTTAGAATGCCAGAAGTAGCGGCTGCAATGGGTTTGGCTCAACTAGAAAAAATTGATATGTTTGTGGGTAAAAGAATACAAATGCTGAATATGTATAAAGATGTTACTCAAAACTTTGATTGGATAAACTCACAATTTACTCCTGATGGCGACATTAATAGTGCGTATAGTTATGCTGCTCGACTAAATATATCAAAAATAAAATGGAAAGATTTTCGAAATAAAATGCTAGAACATGGCGGTGATGGCGTTTTTGCTGCCTGGGCATTGCAATATAAAGAAGACTCAATGCCAAAGATTCTGCATATGCTTGAAACAATGGGTTTAAAGGATAGAATGAATATTGAGAAAATTAATTGTCCAAATGCCGAAACTATACAGCCTGAAATTTTGCAATTCACGACTAATCAAAAAAATGAAGAGGAGATGAAGATTCAAGCTGATGCTCTATTTAAAACTTTAAAATATTTTGACTAATCAATAATTTTTTTTAGTCTATAAATTAAATCATCTTCACTATATTTTGCATTTGCTAATTCATTGATTTCTTTGGATAAAATCTCCCAAGTCTTAAAAGGCTCATATGATTTATAAATTTTCTCATAATGAGTCTTTTCTGGATTTCCTGAAATTAATAATTCTTCATGTAGCTTTTCTCCAGGTCTAAGTCCAATCGTTTTAATTTCAATATCCCCATTTGCATTTTCATTATTTTTTATGGTAAACCCATTTTGAATAATAATTTTTTTAGCTAAATCGATTATCTTTACTGGTTGACCCATATCTAAAAGATAAATAGAAGCAGGATTTAATTTTTTTTTAAAAGATCCTGCAATTATTACAAGCAGTGATGCTTCTTTAGTAGTCATGAAATATCTTGTAATATCTTTATGTGTTATAGTTATAGGTCCACCATTTTGTATTTGTTTTTTAAATAGGGGAACGACTGATCCAGAAGATTCAAAGACATTACCAAATCTGACAATTGAAAAATTAGTATCTTGTTTGTAATTTTGGCTTTTATTTTCATAATCTTTTATTTCAATAGAGTTCTCATTGACTATTCCTTGCAAAACTAATTCCGCAATTCTTTTGGTATATCCCATTATATTTGTTGGCCTGACAGCTTTATCTGAACTAATTAAAACAAAATCATCGACTTTGTACTTAGTTGCTAGAATTGCAACATTTAAAGTTCCTAAAACATTATTTTTAAATCCTTCATGTACATTCGATTCTACTATTGGAACATGTTTATAGGCTGCAGCATGATATATAATATTTGGCTTAAATTTATTAATGATTGTATCTATAGTTTGATAATCTTGAATAGAACCAACTGAGTAAATAATCTTTGTATTTAAACTTAATTTAGGAAATTTACTTAGAATATCATTAAATTCTTGCTGTATATTATAAATTGCAAATTCACTTATATCTAAAAGCACCATTATTTTTGGCTTTTTAAGTATTATTTGCCTACACAGCTCGCTACCAATACTTCCACCTGCACCTGTGATTAAAATACATTTGTTGAACAATATTTTTTCATAAACATCATCATTTATATCGTCAGTATTTCTCTCTAGTAAATCCTCAATGTCTAGATTCTGAGCTTCAATATTATTTAAGTCACCCATTAATATATCGTTAAGAGGTGGTAAAGATTTAATTCTAATATTAAGTGAACTTAACTTTGTTATGATAGCTGTTCTCTGCTTTTTTGTAATTCTAGGAAGAGCCAAGTAAATTTCATCTAGTGACTTCAAATTTACTCCATTAATAAAACTTTTAAAATTAATAATACCTATTCCATATATATTTCTCCCAATTTTTTCTTTTGCATCATCAATAAAATTTATTACTTCATACCTATTTGACTGAGTCAATGCGTTTGCAAGTTGGGTACCTGAATCACCTGCGCCATAAATTACAATTTTATTTTTTCTTAAATTTTTGTTTGAAAAATCAATATTATATAAAGTATTTATTGCGATTGACTGTAATACTAATCGGGAAAAATAAAATAATATAGCTATTATAGTTGGGTATATAATTATTATTGATCTTGGAAAACCAGGAATTGAAAGGTATATAATTATACCTCCCCAGATTAAAGTAAAAATTATTACAATTTTTGAAATTAAGTAAATTGTACTAAGCCCAATATATCTTATTACAATATTGTAAAGCCCATAAAGGAAAGCTAAACTAAAATAAATTATATAAGCAAAGGCGATAATTAAAGTATATTCTATTTTATGATCACTAATTTGAAGCCAATCAATTTCTCCAAGTCGAATTACAAAAGATAGCCAGAACGAAAAAAGTATAAGAAATAAATCTATTAATATAAGTATTAGTCTTTTTATTAAGAGATTTTTCGCTATATATTTTAATATACTCATATACAAATTTATTTTTTATTTAATAATTGAATTTCTTCAATTAATTTAACAGCATTGCCATACACATAGTCATATGAATAATCTTTATTATATAATCTGATGGCATTATAAGAAAATTTTTCTCTTAAACTATTATTTTTAGATAAGTAAATTATAACATCGCGTAATGAATTTTTTGAATGTTCTTTGTAATTCATTCCAACACTATTAGAAATTATTAAGTCACTTACCTCACCTTTTAAAGGAGTTATTATTGGTAAACCAAAGGATAAATAATCTATAATTTTATTTGGGATATTATCAGTAAAATTTTTAATATTTTTGTATGGTGCTATAGCAAATTTAGATCTGTTAGCAATTGCCTTAATTTTATTAATATTAACCCATCCAGTAATGATCAAATTAGGAAGATTTTTTGACTCTTTTTCAAGTAGTTTTTTATATTCTCCATTTCCACATATAACAAATTTAATATCTTTATTGTAAAGAGTCATTTCTCTAGCACATTGAATTATAACATCAAAATCAAAAGCCATTGAGAGTGTTCCAGAAAAAAAAATATTGGTCTGAGGGTCTTTCTCTATTCCTATTTCATCGCACCATTTTTCTGCATCAATTAATTCATGCTCTTGAACAAGATTTTTTGATGGTACTAATGGTAATATTTTAGTTATTTTATTATTATTATAGACGTTACTCCATTGAATAAATGACTTTGACATTGAAGTTATAGCATTTGCATTGTTTATTGTTTTTTTTGCCATATAATAATATGGTGATAAAAATAATCTTCCAATAAATTTAGTAAAATTAGGTAGAGCATCTAATATAATGTCTGGCCATTGATCTTTAATGTCTAAAATAAAAGGAATTCTCTTTTTTTTTAACCACATACTCATTACAAATGATATTTCAATAGGTGGATATCCAATGAATACAACATCAGGAGTTTCTAATGTTTTTCTTAAAAATATTCTTAAATTGTAGGCCATTACCAAATGGTCGTAAAATCTACCAATGCTAATATTCTTATTATAACCTGGGCTATCAATTAATGTAATTTTTAGTTGAGGATTAATTTCATTTATTTTTTTTATATTAGACCTATGAATTTTTTTTTGATGGTGAAATACACTCGAAATAAAATTAACATTATGTCCGAGCTCTACCAGTTTATTGGTTAAGTTCATTCCACGCATTGGTCTTGGCATTTCATCATCAAGGTGAATAGGCTCACCTGTTTGAAGAATCCATATATTTAGTTTTTCTGACAATTATATATTAATAATTATTTATTTCTAAAGTCTATATATCACAATTTTTATGATTTAAGATTTATATTTCTAAATTTAAAGTTTATTGCAAATGAGTAACTAATTATCATATAAAACAAATATGAAACTTTAGGTTGCTCTATATACATTCCTCCTAACGAGCTAAATGGAATAGAAATTAGCCAACAAATAATAGCAAGATTTAGACAATAAATTACTCTATTATTAGGTTCAATAAAACAATTTTGAATTGCCACTGAAAGTGCACTCAAATAAATTAGTGCAAAACAAATAATACCTAATAATCCATATCTGTATAATACGAATGTTATCGCAGATTCCACATGTTCCATATAAAGTATTGAACCAGATTCTGTATAATCAATTACTGATTTAGCGGGTCCATTTCCAAAAAGTAGTATCATTGGATCCATTAATGCTCTTTTATATGTATAAATAAATTGTTCAAGTCTTGCTTCTGCAGAGTCTCCTATTTCATTAGACGTATAAAGTTGAACAAATTGTTCTAATAAAAAATTATAGCTTTGATAAAACTTATCTATATCAATGAAAAAGTATACAAATGAGATAAGGATAAGTAATTGAATTAATATGTTGTATTTTAACTTTCTAGAAAATTTAGAAAAAAATAAAATTATTGGAATAAAAAAAATTACGATGACTAAAAGAGATAAAAAAACAGATCTTGATCCTGTCTCAAATAATAAAAATAAAGCAATTAATAATGGTATAAAATATTTAAACTGACCAGAAGCATATTTAAAAAAATATAAAAAGCAGAAAAAAATCATTACGAATGCATAATCATATGGATTGCCAAATGGAATAGTTAATCTCTCTTTCTCAAAAATATTATTTCCAGTGTAGAGTATAGTAACCTCTCTACTTCCCATTAATTGAAATAAAGAAATTATTACAATTAAGGCAAAAATAATATTTAAATATTTCTGCATTAGGAGATAATTTTCATTTTGAAGCATTACATAGTAAGTAAATATTATTAACGATAAATAAAAAACTGGCTTGTGGAATTCAAATATATCTCTAAGTATTGGATTAACATTAGAGAAAATAATACCTGACATTGATCCAAATGAAATAATAACAAGGTAAAAAATTATAAAATAAGAAAAAAATCTTATTTTAATATCTTTTTGTAAACTACGATAAATTTTTTTAGGTATCATCATTATAAGAGCTAAAAACAATAGGGTAACCACCCCATTAACTAATATATTACCGATACCCCCTATATAATGGTCAAAAATTGGGATAGTAATTGCATAAATAGATATAGCTATAAATAGATGTCTGTAGTTAATAGTCATTTTTAATTCTTATTTTTCCCAAAAATTTAAATATTGTTGATGTGAGTTGACTATATTGAATTTATTTTTAATAGTGATATCTGCATTATGAGTAAGTAACTTTTGTGCATCTTCAGAAATAGTAAAATAATCTTCAAAATTTAAGTCATAAGAATTTTTAAGTATGTAACCATTAAAACCATCAGTAATTAGTTCATTTATTCCAATCGTTTTGGAACAGATACAAATACATTTGCATGCCATAGCCTCTTTTATGACATTTGAAAGCCGCTCACTTTTTTTTTCAGATAAAAATAGAAAATACTGAGCACTTGCCATTTTTTTAAATAAATCAATTTGATTAGAGTGAGGAACAAAATTTACTTTTTTTTCTATATTCAAATTTTGACATAGCCTAATTAAATTTGATTTTTCAGGACCTGAGCCAACAATTTCAAGTGTTAGCAAGTTATCGTGGGTAAGTAATTCACTGAACTTATTTATAACTAAATCAAATTTTTTTTCTTTTATTAATCTGCCTGATGCAATTATTTTTTTATTATTTTTTATTATTTCTTTAGTACACTCTTTTATTAAATTATAGTCTACACTTCTATATACTAATTTTATTTTAGATTTTTCAAATCCACTTGCCATTAGACGTTCTATGTTACTCTTTGAATGTGTAAATATAAAACTTGTTTTTTTTGAAACATATTTACTTATCGACAGATTTAATTCTAAATCATAAGCACCTAAAAATATTGTCATTTTAGTAGCTGGCAAATATTTTTTTATTAAGTATCCTACGATTGAAGGGTAATGTCCCCAAAACAGATGGACTAAATCTGGCAAGTTTCTTTTAATTTTTCTATATATATAAATAGATGAGGGTATTAATAATAGACACTTTATTAATTGAAATAAATTATTTTTCTCTAATCTTATTAACCATATAATTAGGTCTAAAGTTTTTAGTGGATGTAACATAATTATAAATGGACTTAGTATAAGTTCTAAATAAGTTACATTATTGACATTAATATCGATTAAGTTTCTATCTTTAATCATAATGTTATGTTTTTTATGTTTTGGCTTAAGGCTATAAACATTTACTTTGTTACCTCTTTCTTTTACAGCCTTGATATCAATAGATGCAAATGTTTCTGTTGGTACTGGAAAACCCATTGTAATATATGCAATTTTCATTTTTTTATTATTAATAGCTTAAAATGTTTAGGTACATCTCTATAAATCTATCGTTATTAAACATTTTTAATGATTTTTTTCTACTGTATAATCCCATTTGTATCTTTTTATTAATGTTTAGATTGGCAAAACTAACGATTTTATCTGCAATATCTTTTGGATCAGAAGGATTAAAAAGTAATCCATTTTTAAAGTTATCAACTAAATTATTATTATCGCAGACATTGCTTAATAATAATGGCATGCCAACAGACATTGCTTCACAAGCAACATTAGGAAGGCCTTCATAAAATGATGGTAATATTAGGGCTGAAGACTCTCTATAATGATTAATTATATCTTTAGTTGCGGGATAAAGACTTATTTCGCTGTCAAGATTATATTTTTCTATTTTATATTTTAAATCATGAATTAGTTTATTTTTTGACTCACTTACAAGAGTGTCTCCAAACCAATTTAATTTAATATCAATTGATAGATTGCTATTTTTTATTATTTTGATTGCCTCAATTAAATTATTAATATTTTTTTGATGGCTGTATTTACCTACTCCAAGCAGAATTATTTTATTACATTGATAATTTTTATTAGTTGGTTTAAAAAAATCTAAATCAACATAATTATAGATTGTAGCTACTCTATTAAGCCACGGTGCATTTTTATTAAGTAGTCTTTTATTTGTATTGGAGTTGACAACTATATGATCAGCTAAAAGATGAAAAATTCTTCTAACAAAAAGTTTAAAAAAATCATTATTTATGTATGCATTTCTTTCAGATACAATTAACTTCCAGTTTTTTTTTCCAATAGAGGCAATCTCTGCTAATAATACTGGATTTCTCAAGTATGCAATAACTACATCATGATTATAGTTTCTGAGAAATTTAATAACTTTATAAAACTTTAATATTTTAATTTTGTTAGTAATTGAAAAATATTTAATATCATGCTTTTTAATATCCTTAATATAGAAATTGTTATTATGGTAAGTAAGAATAGCAATTTCATGACCTTGCTCTTTTAATAGTTTGGCTAAATAAAAAATTTGCCTTTGTGCACCCCCAGGGTTTAAGTCATCAATAAAGCATGTAATTTTCATATTTTATTATACCAAATACTCAAACAATATAATTTGTACAGGTTTCTTATGTGTGTATTAGATGTATTTTTATTATCTAAAAAATTTTTTATTGATCTTTTTGAAAATATATCATGTTTACCTAATAAAAATACTTGATCTATTACCTCTGAATGAATTCTTCCGTTCTTAAGTAAGTATTTTTCCAACGGTATACCAAAACCTTTTTTTGGAGCATTAACTATTTTATTTGGCAGCCAATCAATGCTTATATCTCTTAAAATTTTTTTTGTTGTATTGTTTGAAATCTTTAATCTTGATGGCATTGATAAGCCTAAGTTTACAATTCTATAGTCTAAAAATGGAGATCTAATCTCTAATGAATGCATCATACTAATTTTATCAACTTTACGAAGAACATTATTAGTCATATAACAAGAAATATCAGCAATTTGGGCTTTTCTTAAATTATCTTTTTGAACATTTAGTGACATGATTGACTCAATTTTACTTGGATCAAATTCATTTTTTTTTCTTAAATCATTAATTAATATATTGTCTAGTGCATTATCAAATGGATAAATGTGTGTCCAATAAGCTCTATTTTTTGAGTCTAATGATAATCTTTTTAAAATTCTTCCTACTTTAGATTTACTTGAAAATTTAAAAAAATTTGAAATAACCTTAAGTAAAGAGTCTGGAAATATATTAACTAAATCATAATTAATTAATCTAGGATACTCTCTATAACCAGCAAATATTTCATCGCCACCATCTCCACTAAGAATTACTTTTGCATCTAATTTAGCTTTTTTACACACTAATGAAGTCGAAATAGCGGATGGATCAGAAAAGGGTTGATCAAATTGATTAATAGTATCTCTAATATCATTCAACGTTATATCATCTGCACTATGTACTTTTAAGTTTATCCCAAGTTTATCTGCTGTTAATTTAGATAGCTTACTTTCATCTTCACTCCATGATGGAAATTTTACTGTATGTGCATTTATTTCTGTTCCAGGATTTTTTGAAGCACATGCTGCTATTAAACTTGAATCTATTCCTCCACTTAAAAAGATTCCAACTGGGACATCGGCATTTAATCTTATTTTAGTAGCATCTATCAATGTCTCTTTTAGAATTTCTTTCCATTCTCTATCTGTATAATGATTTTCATTAATATTTGCTTCTGGTGTCCAATACCTCTCTATCCTTAATTTTTTTTCATTCAAGCTCCACTCAGCCCAATGTCCAGCCTGTAACATATTAATATCATTAAATGCTGACTCCCATGGTGGGATAAAGCCTAGTCTTAAATATGCAGAAATAGCATTATTAGATATTTCTAACTTATGATTAATTAGAGGTTTAATAGCTTTTATTTCTGATCCAAAAATTATATTTTCCTTATTGCAATAGTAATATAATGGCTTAACACCGAGCCTATCTCGAGCAAATATTATTTTTTTATTATCTTTATCTAGAATAGCAAATGAAAAAAAGCCATTACAAGCATTTAAAACCTCATTAATATTACCTTTACAGTACTTATAGTAATTTAATAATACTTCTGTATCAGTTTCGCTTTTAAAAACATAACCAGCATTTTTTAATACTAGTCTTAGTTCTTTATAATTGTATATTTCTCCATTAAAAACAATCGAAATGGAATTTCTTAAGTCATGCATTGGTTGCGAACCATTAATGCTTAAGTCAATTATACTGAGCCTTCTAAATCCTAATAACCAATAATTGCCTTTGTCAATAGCACCTTGATCTGGACCCCGATGATAAATATGATTTAAAGCTGAATTAAATTTTTCGTCATTTATAGTAATATTACTTCCTACAATTCCAATAAATCCACACATTTTGTTAATAATTATTAATTGGCTTCAGCATCTTTTGACTAATAAGACCATTATCTTAATTTGATAAAATTAATGATTATACTAAGTATCAAAGAAATTATTCCATGAACAAGAATAAAAATTATACCAATTTTTAAAGAGTCTAAAAGGGCAAATATTGAAACTATCAGTAAGAATGTATTATGTTGCAAAGATAGATGGGCCCTAAATAATGTTAAAGCATCAAATACAGATTTATAAAGCAGAGACTTACTAAATATTTCTTTGTATTCTGCAGCTGCATTATTTTCTCTGTAAATTTTGAAGTAAGTATCATTTAGCAACATAATAAATTGATTAAAAAAAACAACACCCATAAGAATTAACCCTATAATCAGGTATATAACCTCACTTGTTTCTAAATAAATACTAATTGCAATTGAAAATATTAATAGAAAATCAATTAATTTATCAAAAAAAATGTCTAGCCACATTCCGAAGGTTGATTGAAGGTTTTTTATACGAGCAACGTCACCATCTACAAGATCTAAAATAGCATAGAGTTGAATAAAGATGGCTGAAACTATTAGATATAGGTGCTGATTAAGTATAAGCATCAAAGCGCCTAAAACACCAAAAATTCCAGAAATTATTGTTATATGATTTGGAGTTAGATTTGTTTTTAAAAAATATGGGGTTACTAATTTTGCTAACTTTGAATATAAGTCCTCAACAACATTACTTCTAGCTGGTATTTTATGTTCAGCGTCTAAAAACATATACATATATTATTTAATATTTTTAGAATTAATAGCTTTATTGTATTCACTTATATGCCCTATATCTAGCCAGTCTTCATATAAAAAATAAGTGTTAATCTTTTTTTTCTTGCCTACCATTTCATTTAATAATGAGGGCATGTCAACATAAGTATTTTTTTTCAATTTAGGAATCTTATCAAGATCAATAACATAAATACCTGCATTTATAAGAAATTTATTAATAGGCTTCTCATCAATTTTTTTTAAAAGTCCTTTATTAATTTTAACAACGCCAAATTTTGATTTTACTGATTGTTCCCTTACACAAACTGTAGCGGCAATATTTTTTTTAGAATGGCTATGCAACAAATCTCTAAAATTCACATTTGTTAAAATGTCTCCATTAGTTACGAAAACTGGAAGCTTTATATTTTTTTTGGGTAAAAGTTGCAAGGCTCCCGCAGTACCCAATGGTTTTTTTTCTTCTAAATATTTAATATTCACATTCCATTTTTTTCCATTACCAAAATATTTTTTTATTAGTTCTGATTTATAAAAAGTTGATATATAAAAGTTATTAAATCCATATTTAATAAATTTACTAATAATTATTTCTAACATTGGTATACCATTAACTTTCAAAAGTGGCTTAGGTGTAGTCTTGGTCAATGGCATCATTCTTTTTCCAAATCCTCCAGCCATCAATAAAACTGGATTTTTATATACTACTTCTTTAGTTAATAGCTCTTTAGTTTTTATTCCTACAATATTTTTATTTTTATTTACTAATGGAATATAATTAAGTTTTAGTTCTACCATCTTTTTTAAGATATTAGAGTCACTGATACTATCTTCAAAAGAAATAGGATTTTTTGACATTAACTTGCTAACTGGATTTCTTAAATTTCCAGAATCATATAAAAAATATCTTCTGATATCTCCATCAGTCACTGTACCAATTAGTTTTTTATTTTTATTTATAACTAAAATAATTTTAAATTCTGATGAATTAATTATCTTAATAGCTGTTTTTATAGTTCTGTGACTTCCTAATATTATTTCTTTCCAGTTCATATAATCTATCTTTTAAACTTATTCTTCTATAATAGATACTTATAGTCTTTCAATTAATATCATGTACCAGGGCATTAAGATTGGTCCACTAACTTGAAGGCGCTCTTCCCTTCCTGAATTATCAATTATTTTTTTTGTGTAGGTACCCATCAAGTCGGGATTTTTAGGCTTCTGTAAATCAAATGAAATATCAAATTTCTCACATTTAACTACCCTATATCCGTATTCTTTAACTATTCGATGAAGCTCAGGCAGTGAATAAACATTGTAGAATGATTTACGGCTATTGGTATGCTCATTTACTTCTATGGTACACGATATATCTCCATCATAGAAAAGAGATGTAAACGCAAACCAATTTGGTTTTAGGTTATTAAGGACTTTTTCGAGTGGGGTACGAAGCTCGGGCAACCATGAAAGTGTTTGCAATGAGATAACGGCATCAAACTCATTTGTTTCTCGCAAGTGGAACCAGTCAACTTGACGAAATTTTAGATTTTCTATTCCCTTAGTTTTTGCTAAGCCTCTACCAATTTTGAGGTAATCATCAACATAATCAGCAGCAACACATGATACATTTGGAACTTTTGTAGCTATGTAACTCGTTGCCGCACCCGCTCCAGCCCCTAAGTCAATTATAGAGTTACTTTCACTAAGTTTATGTTCAATGAAATCATAGAAGGCAATTGTACTATCTTTCTGTTCGTCCCATTGCTTTGTATGGTAAGAAAGTTGGTACTCATCAAACTTCACCCACTCATCTGTTCTCTGTTTAGTCATTTTTTTCTTAACCTTAATCAAAATGATGTTTCTTCAGTAACGAATCTTACTTTGAGAATTTCTAAGAGTTTTAGAAGATACATAATTGAACGATAATATATAAAAAAAAAAACTAAGTAAATAAATTGTTAGTTATTAAGTATCTTTTTTAGCTACACTGAGTCTTATTCAATAAGCTGTAAAGCATATCTATCTTATTTTTTTTTATATATTTTTAATGCAACTTGGATTAGCTTCATTTAAGTATTCTTGTATCAACTTTAAGAAATTAGTGCTTAGTTTGCTTATGTTGTTTCATGCCAACTATTGCAGTTTAACTTACAAATTTATTGCCAGGTAAAAGAT
>MDTC01097380.1_pt1 | contig 17164 bp, 23 predicted proteins | sample 811181 | NCBI WGS metagenome assembly MDTC01 (sample SAMN05326644, study PRJNA326480) | marine metagenome | isolation source: seawater | place: Pacific Ocean: North | collected 2011 | reverse complement strand
TGAACTTTTATCAGAATATTATTCAAATAAACAAAATAATTCAAATAGTAATAATAATTCTCAAAATGTAAAAACAATTTATGATTTAATGTTAAAGAAACCTGTTCAAGAAGTAGAAGAAACTAATAATATAATAAATGATTATATTTGTAATATAGATGATACAAAAATAAAAAATTATAATATAAGTAATTTAGATATTTGTAAAATTTGTAATGAAAGAATGAATATAAATAATGTAAATAGTATAATAATTTGTGATAATTGTGGATATACGGAAACAATAATAATTAATTCAGATAAAATATCATATAAAGATCCACCACGAGAAACTTCATATTTTGCATATAAACGAATAAATCATTTTAATGAATGGTTAGCACAATTTCAAGCAAAAGAAACAACAGATATTCCTGAAACAGTATATTCTAATATTTTATCAGAATTAAAAAAAGATATTTTTTTAGATATAAATAATTTAAAATATAATCAGATTAAAGATATATTAAAAAAAAATAAAGATAATAAATATTATGAACATATACCACATATTATCAATGTAATATCAGGTAAAAAAGCACCTTTATTAACAAAACAATATGAAGAACAATTTAGAATGATGTTTAAAGAAATACAAATACCTTTTTTAAATAATCGCCCAGAAGGCAGAAAAAATTTTTTATCTTATTCTTATGTATTACATAAATTTTGTCAATTATTAGAATTAGATCATTTATTAGTTAATTTTCCTTTATTAAAAAGTAGAGAAAAATTACAACAACAAGATAAAATATGGAAAGGTATTTGTAAAGATTTAAAATGGGAATACATAGCAAGTGTTTAATCTTTATGTTCATTTATTACAACAGTATGAGGAAAACATTTATCAAGTAATACAAATGTACTAGAAGCAAGAAGTCCTACATAAATAGCATGTTTTGAAATAATATTACAACTAGGTATAAAGAATGTAGATGCAGTTACAACTGTGAAAATAATTACATATTTAATTAAATGTGTAAAATTAATCATATATTAATGTTTAGATAAAAAAATAAAAATAAAAAATAATATTAATATATATAATATGGATTTTTTAGAACAAAGAGAAAATGTATATTCAACATTAAATGAAGAAAGTAATTATTCAGATTTTTTAGATGTATCTGGTGTAGATGTGCCTAATAATAATAATAATAATTTAAGTACAAGACCAAGTTTAGGTATAGATACTGTTTCAGGTTCACTTGATAGTATAAACAATGGTTTATTAAATGATGTAAAATTAATGCCAACAACAGATATTAGTATGGTTCCAGGTGAAAGTCCAATGTTTAATAATTTACAAGAATTTGCTGTTAAAGGTATACACGAAGAAACAGGATTATCAACAGTATATTTTTCTCAAGGTAATGTTGCTCTTTTACAAGCAGCAATTAGACAAGGAGTATATAGTAAAACTAATAAAATTGTAGATAAACAATCTCCACAAGAATTATCAATAGTAATGAGATCAATTTATTTACAAGAAGGTAATCCAATGGTTTCATCTAAAAATTTATCTAATGAAATAAGAAAATTAAATGAAAAAGTTATAGATTATTGTGTAAAATCTATAAGTGTTAATGTTTTACAATATGATGGATATTTAGATAAATTAACTTCATTACCAGTTCCAATGGAACATCCAAGACAAGTTGATAAGAATAATTTTACTTATGATATAAGTAATTTATTATAAATGTTTAATTTTGATTTATTTAAACAATAAACTACATTATAATTAATGTTATCTTTTAAAGATTTTTTTTTATCCGAAAGTTCGGAAAAACTTTTACAAAAATGGATTAATGAAGATTATAAAAATAAACCTTTATGTATTTATGGTAAAAATGGTATAGGAAAAACAAGTTTAGCAAATTTACTATTAAATAAATATAAGATTATAAATGTAAATACTGATTTTATAAAATCAAATAAAAATATAAATGATTATTTAGATTTATCATTAGGGAAAAAGGATATTTGTATGATGTTTAAAAAAGATTTTAATTCTTATAAATCATTATTATTTGATAATTTAGATGATATTTCTAAATATGATAAAAATTTATTTAAAAATTGTATTAATTGGATAAAAACTAATTCATCTAGTGAAAAATTTAAGAATAATCCAATCATATTTATTTTATCTGATAATAATATTAATAAAAAAAATTTTTCTTCAATAATAAATATAAGTTTATTATTTGAATTAACATATTCAGATACTGATTATAATAAAATTGTTAAAAAAATTTTACATCAAAGAAAAATAAAAATACCAAAAAAAAAATTAGATTCAATTTTAAAAATATCTAATAAAAACTTATTTAATTTTCAATCTAATTTAGACATGAATATTGAAAATAATAATAAAGATTTTACTGGTGAAATTAATAATATAACTGATAAAATATTAAATAATGATTTTGACATAGATAATATTATAATGCATTCATATAATGATTATAATATTATATCATTAAATTTATTAGAGAATTTACATTTATTTTTTGAAGATAATTTTATTAAAAAATATCTATATATTTATGAAAATATTTGTATTGCGGATAATATTAATTCAATAATGATACAAAATCATAATTATGATTTACTTGATTATATATTATTACAAAATTTAGTAATACCTATTCAAAAAATTAAATTTCACAATAAGAATAATATTGAAAACTTAATTTATAATAAATATGTTAGTAAAAGTATTTATTATTTAAGTAATTACAATAAGTTTACATATAATAACTTGGATATAAATTTAAATGATTTATATTATGAATTATTTTTGATAGACAAAAATAAAGGAAGAAATAAAGATATAGATAAAATATTATTAGATAAGTTTATAAAAATTTATAATTGGATTTATTCATCTAATTTAACAAAAAAAAAAATATAATAAATATAAATGAACAGATCTAAAAGGAAAAATTTTAAAGGAGGCAGGGGTAAAACCCTTGCTCCACTCGGAACAAAAGTGGAAATAACAAAAGCACCAGGTAATAAAAAAAATAGTGAACTTAAAGAAGGTGATATTGTTACTTTGGCGAAAAAAAAAACAAGATATGGTATTACTCCCGATGGTGTCAGAGAATATTTACAAGTAGAAAAACAAGAAGGTGGTCCAATATATGAAATAGGAAAAGATAAAATAAAAGTAAATGAATATCCTAAAACAGAATGTCCTTATGTAAATAATACTGGAGATTTAACTCGTGAAATTGAAAAATTATTAGACGATAAACACAAAAAAATTTTAGTTGAAGTTAAATCAATGATTGAAGGACAACCACCTGATAATAAACCACTCCCACCTATTCCACCTCCACTTTCATATATACCTAGTGCTGTAGCAAGTCCTGTTTCACCTCCTCAAGCTGTAGCAAGACCTGCACCACCTCCTTATACACGATTTCCTCTTGCTGTAGCAAGACCTGCACCACCTCCTTATACACTACTTCCTCAAGATGTAGCACCTGCACCAGAACCAGAAACATCACCTCCATATCAGGAATTAATGGGAGAAGGTGAAGGAGCAGGTGGTGATGTAGGGGCAGCACCAGCACCAGCACCAGCAGCACCAGCAGCACCAGCAGCAGCACCAGCACCAGCAGCACCACCTCCTAAAAAAAAAGATAAACCAATCAACAAAGGTAAACCAATCAACAAAGGTAAACCTGGACCACCACCACCACCACCAATACATCAAGAATCTAAAGGACCATTTATCCAAAAGGATTCTAAAACTAAGAAAGTAAATTCAGGTGTAGAATCATCAAATGCCCAAGAAGATTTATTAAATGCAATTAGAGCAGCAGGAGGACAAAAAGGTTTTAAATTAAAACCAGTTATTACTACTAAATCTGATGAAACTCAAAGTAATTCAAATTTACCAGTAGAATTAGCACAAAAAATAGCAGCAAGAAGGGCATTAATGGAAGGAAATTCTAATTCTCAAGATGCAGATGTAGAATCGGACTGGTCTTCTGATTCTGATGATGGTGATACAAGTGGAGGTTCAAGAAGAAGAAGAAAAGGCAGAAATACCAAACGTAAAAAACGTGTTAAAAGAAAATCAAAAACAAGAAGAAAATCTAGAACAAAAAAAAATAAAAAGAAAAAAACTAAAAGGAAATATTTAAAGAAACGCGTTTAAATATTTAAAGGATTTTTTAATTATAATAGTAAATGTCTAATATTTTATTAAATTCATTAAAAGATTTTTATTCTGTTAAAGAAAATAAACAAAAATTATTAGAAGTATTAAATAATACAAAAAAAATATCATTAAGAATTATTGATTGGTTTGTTACAAATTATTCAAAGAAATATAATGTAATATATTTTTTAAATGAGAATAGTGAAAATGAAAAACATTTTAGTGTTTATTATTCATATAAAACACAATTAAAATCATATTCTAAAAAAAAGTTTGATCCATTTTGTAGAAGAGATAGAATTGAATTTACTATGAATGATGATAAAATCATTTCAACAGTAGGTCAATTAAATTTTTTTAAATGGGCAATAAATAATAAAGTAATTGAATATATTACTGAAAATTATATCAATATAGAGAATGATATGAATATTTCTTATAATGATATAAATAAAAAGAAAATTAAAGATATTAGGAAAAAAAGACAAGAAATATCTAAATCTGCAACCAGAGGATTAAATACTCATAATGTTAAAGTTGTTATTAGTTTTGATTAATATTTAAAAAATAAATGTAAGTATTATTAAATGCAAATTTTTGTAAAAACATTAACTGGTAAAACTATAACATTAGATGTTGAATCATCTGATACAATTGAAAATATTAAAAGTAAAATTCAAGATAAAGAAGGAATTCCTCCTGACCAACAAAGATTAATTTTTGCTGGTAAACAATTAGAAGATGGTAGAACTCTTGCTGATTATAATATTCAAAAAGAATCTACATTACATTTAGTTTTATAAATTATTTTTTTTTATAAATTATTTTTTCATACCTTTATAAGAATAAAAAAAATTATTATTATTATTTTTTTATTTATTTATTAGAATTACTATTTAGTTGCTAGTTTTTACTTTTCTGGATTTTTTAGGTGCTGCTACTTCTTCTTCTTCTTCAGAGTCATCATCATCATCATCATCATCATCATCATCATCATCATCATCTGATTCAGACTCTACAAAATTAACATCATCTTCTGTTTCTCTAAAAGCATATTCATCTAGATCTTTATTTGGAACATTGAGTCTTGCTTGAATTACTCTCCAAGTACAACCGAACTTACCATTAATAATCCATACACCACTACATTGAATGAGCATTTTACAACGAGTCCCTTTTACAAGAAGTTCAGTAATTTTACTAGGAGTATCACTATCACCATTAAGATCATATTTGTTTTTTTTAGAATCATACATTTTACAATCAAATTCACCATTCTTAGATTTAATTTTAACTTTGAGATTAGGAGGCCAACGAAGATTATCTTCTCCAGTATTTGGATCCTTACTAAATTTTACAATAGGATTGTAAAGTTCATCAATAGTTTCATCTGAAATCTTAGATTTTTTAAATACTGCAACACTATTATCTTTAGCAAATTTCTTAATATGAGAGTCAATATCACGAAGTTTTTCATAAAATTCTTTCATATTCTTATCATCCTTATAATTTTCAAGAGCACATGTAGATGTATATTTAACAATTTCACCTTCTTTGAATTCAGATACATCAAATGGTAGTTTTAGTTCAGGAGTTTGAATGTTAATATTTGCTCCTGAATAATTTAAATAAATAATTTTACCACCATTAGAGTTCATATTTTTAATATCTCCAAAGTTAATTTTAGAGACATCAAGTTCACTTGGGAGGATAATATTAGATGCCATATTGTTTGTTTTAGTTTCTTTTGTTTTACTAGTTTTAAGTTTAGTAGAGTTGTTTGTTTGTTTTGTTTGTTTTTAGTTTCTTTTGTTTATTTCTTATAATTTACTTTTTTGCTTTTGTATTCTAAATAATGTTATTTTCAAATTTTTAAATATTTTTAGACGAATAAAATTTAATTCTTTGATATTATTTAAATATTTTTTTAGAATAAAGAAATATATAACAAAAATGTGTGAATTTATTGATAATAATAATAATAAATGTTGCAAAAAACAAAAATATGGAGAATATTGTTGGAAACATCGTTACAATTATCTTTTAGATGATAATAAAATCATTTATGATAGATTTACATTTAAACAATCTGATTATTCAAAGGATATAATTATATTAAATCTTAAATTTAATAATATAATTTGTAAAAATTCTGAAAAAAAGCAAGAATTATTTGATAGATATGTAAATTTTATAAATGTGTTGAAGAAATATAATACAGATGATATAATTAAAATACAAAAATTTTATAAAAAAAAATATAACAATAAAGTTGAAAATATAAGAGGAGAAGGATATAATAATAGATTAAAATGTAGTAATTCAGAAGATTTTTTTACATTTGATCCTTGTGATAAAATTAAATGTTTATATTTTATTTCATATAAAGATAATAATGGGTTGATATGGGGATTTGATTTAAGATCTGTTGATAAATTATTAGAAACCAGTGATAAAAATCCTTATACGAGAGAAAAATTTCCAAGAGAATTTTTAGAAAGGATAAAACTTTTAAAAAATAAATTAAAAAAATTAAATGTTAAATTAAATTATAATTCAGAAATAATTAAAGAACGCAAAGCAAATATTAAACAATTAACTGTAGATTTATTTTCTGATATTGAAATATTAGGATATGATTGTAATATAAATTGGTATTTAAATTTAAATTTAGATAAATTAAAAAAATTATATCGTATTTTAGAAGATATTTGGAATTGGAGAGCACAATTGACTCCTGAAATGAAAAGAAATTTAGTACCACCACATGGTAGATTATTTATAAAACCATTATTTCAAGTAAATAGAATGACAAATAAAAGAGAATTACAAGAATTAATTATAAATGATATTTCTAAATTCCAAACAGCTATAACACAAGGAGATAAAGTAACAGGATATTTATGGTTTTTATTTGGATTAAGTCATGTATCAATTGAATGTTATAATTCATATTCTCATTTGCATTTTTATTAATAATTAATTTATTTTTTTATAATATATGTTTACAAACTATTCTAGTGAATTAATAGATTTTGTTAAAAATAAAAAACATAATCTATCATATAATAAAATATTTAAAGAATTATATAATTTTTTAGAAACTAAATATAATAATATTTATTTTAAATTAAAAGAATTAGATACAAAAAAAACTAAAAAAGTTGATTCTAGTTTTATATCTGAAAAATTAAAAAATGATATAAATAATTTAAGTAATCATAAATCATATTTACTTCAACATAATAAATCAAAAATTATCATTAATATTTATTATTCAAATGAAAATATAGATGAATTTGTAAATATTATAAGTAAAATAATATCATTTATATTCAATATTAGTAGTCATAAAATACATGATTGTGTAATAAATTATTATTTAACAGATTTTATTAAAGTAATTGATAGTTCAAAAAATTATGATTTTGAAGAATTAACTAATCACGAAATTAATAGTGGTTCCACAAATATGAATACAAATGAAATTAATATTTGGAGAAAAGAAGAAATTATAAAAGTAACGTTACATGAATGTATTCATTTATTAGATTATGATTCTTTTGATTATGATAAACTTTTAGAAAATTTTTATAAAAAAAAATATAATATTACATCTTTGAATATAAATATTTTTGAAGCATATACTGAAATATGGGCAGAATTATTAAATATATTTTTTATTGTAAAACACAATAAATTACCTTATAAAAGATTTTTAGAATATATCTCTTATGAAAAATATTTTGCAAATTATCAAATGTCAAAAATCTTTTATCTCAAATCTATCAATAAAAAAAATAATGATCTTGATAAAAATACAAATGTTTTACCATATTTTATCATAAAATGTGAATTATTTAATAATTTAATAGAATTTTTACAATTTTGTAAAAAATCAAATGAAAACTTTATTAAAATAAAAAAATTATCTGAAATTAAAAAATTATTATATAATCTAAATACTTGTAAAAGTGATGGTAGATTATTTGCGAATACTAATAAAAAAAATTATAAATACCTTACCTTGAGAATGAGTCTGTTTGACTACGATTTATTTAAGCATCTGCTGGAATAACTCCTTCTTTATTAGGATAATGAATTTTCATATACCTTTGAAGATTAAAGAATGTTAGTGGAGGAGAACTTTTATCTAGACGGAGAAGACTTTTGATGGTCTTATCTGGATTAATAGTTCTTTTATCACTGTCTTTTTGAAGATTGTGAGTTCTACAGTAAGCAGTGAATTGTTGAGTGACCTTGGTGCGAGAAATAAGATCTCCTTCGTTGAGTCCAAGGAAAGTCCTTAGATCTTTGGAAATTAGACCAGGTTTTGCGAACCCACTTGGTGGTTTGTTAGGGTCTTTTTCTTTCTTTACACGACCTTTAACTTTCTTTTCCATAACACGTTGATCACGAACAACACGTTTTTGAAGAGTATTGTAACGAGTGCTTAGAGATTTAAGAGTATTAACTAGTTGTTTAATATCTTCTCCGAGTGCAAGAAGTTCATCCTCAACAGTGGATACTTTTTCAGTAGGAGTGTCTACTACTGGTGGTTCAACTACTGGTTCAACTACTGGTTCAACAACAACAGGAGTTTCTTTAACTTTGGTGGATTTCTTGGATGCTTTGGATTTTGGTGCTTTAGTGTTTGCTTTTGCCATTTTCTTATTAGTTATTTTTTTTTTTCAATTATTATACGCGGTTTCCTTTTTATAATATTATTGGGATACTTTTAAATATTAATATCTTGAATATTTTTAAAAATTAAATCTTAGATTATTTTAAAATTTGAAAATATTAAAATTAAATATAAAAAAATGGAAATCTGGAAAACAATTACTTATGCTACAAAATATGAAATATCAAATCTTGGTAATATAAAAAATAAAAAATTCAATAGATTAATTAATATAAATATAGAAAGACATAAAAAAGATAATAAAAGGATTAGACCTGGATTAATTAATAATGAAGGAAAAAATTTAGGATATTATTTACATCGTATTGTTGCACAACATTTTATTGATAATCCCAATGATTTACCAGAAGTAAATCACATAGATGGCGATTTTTATAATAATAAATCTGAAAATCTTGAATGGATTTCTAAAATTGATAACATGAGACATGCTAATGAAAATAATTTAATTAAAAGATATACAAGAAGAATAATAATTACACATAAACTAACAAGTGAAGAAAAAATCTTTGATAAATCTACAGATTGTGCTAAATTTTTAAAAACAAGTCCTGGACAAATTACATTAACATGTCAAGGTAAAAGAAATGATAAATTGTGGAATATGAAATATGAAAAAGAAGAAAAACAAGAAGAAATTAGTGAAAATATCATTTGGAAAGAATATCCAGAATGTCCTAAATATTTAGTATCAAATACAGGTGAAGTAAAAAAAAGTGATAAATGTTTAAGAAAATCAAATCGTTTATTGATGGGTGGTAAACAAAATGGTTATAAATTCTTAACATTATTTATTGATAAAGATACACCTAAATTAAATAGATTAATACATAGAATGGTAGCACAAACATTTCTTAATAATCCAAATAATTTACCTGTTGTAAATCATAAAGATACAAATATCTTAAATAATCATGTTGATAATTTAGAATGGGTAAGTTATAAACAAAATATGAATACAGATGAAACAATTAAAAATCTTAAAAAAGGTAAAAATAGTAAAACTATTCATCAAATTGAAATTGAAAGTGGTGAAATTGTGAATACTTTAGATGGTGCTTGTGAGTTTGAAAAATCACTTAAAATTTCAACTTCACAAATATTAAATATATGTAATTTCTATAATGGAAATAAAAGTTATGGTGGTTCCAATCAATCATATAAAACATATCAAAAAAAATATATCTTTATATTTGATGAAGATAAAGATAAAATAAATCAATTTTTAGAAATTTCTAAAATTAATTATAATGAAAAAAGAAGAAAACCTATTATCCAAATAAATAAATCTACAGGTGAAATAGTTAATAATTATGAATCTTGTTATGAGGCGAGTAAAAAATTAAATATAGCATACTCTTGTATATACAATATATGTAGATATTATAATTATACTGATGAAGATAGACCTATATCACTAAAATATTATCATTCAAATAAAGGATTTATTTATAAATTTAAAAATTAATGAATTATTTTAAAAAATCAAATCTTGATAAGTATAAAATTTTTTTTTTTCTGGATAATTTAATTTTTCTTTTTCTTTAACAAAATTAAAATTAATATAGTATATCAGAATAATTAAAGTACATCCTAAACTATTTACTTCATTCTCTAATATTTTATTTTTCATCAAAGAATTTAATGTCTTATTTTTTATTTTATTTACTTCACATCTTCCATAAGGACATAACAATAATTCACTATCTAAATAATTTATCAATTTCTTTATACATGGTTTACAAAAATTATGACCACAATTAAATTCAATACACCTTTTTTCATCATAACATATAGGACATGTAGTTTTTTCTATATGTTTCATCTTAAAATAAAAAATTATAAAATAATCAAATTTACTAAATTAAGTTAATATACCTTTATCTTTTAAATAATCTACTGTTAAATTATCTTCTGGATCATCCTTTTGCATTGAAATGTATTTTAATAAATCTTCTATTGTTTTCATACTACCACTACTTAAACTTTCAGAATAAGCACCAATAGGTTCTTTACATGGAGAACCATCATTATTTCTTTCACTATATCCTGTACGGCATCCTTTAATTAGATCTACTAAAAATTGATGTTCATATGTTTGTGTAGATCTTTTACCCTTAGTTATTTTCATTCCAATATTTTTATTTATTTCCTTTTTAACTTTTTCTAATTCTTTATAATAATTCTTTTTATCAAATCCTGTTTTTGTGAAAAATAATAAATCATCTATTTTATTTAATCCATATTTAACAGTATTTACACTTAATTTTACAATTGATTTATTTATTAATTCTTCTATATACTCATTACTTATAGGTAAATGTGCTGTAATAACCTTGGTTAAAAAATCTTCTATCCATTCAGAATCTAACTCTTTAACTATTTCTTCAGGTAATTCTAATTCTTCTAATTCTTTTAATGCTTCAATACCAATATCAGTAACTTTTTCATCAATATCTTTTGCTTCATTGTTTTTTACTTTTATTTCAAGATTTTTTAATTCAAATTCTATTTTTTCAACTTTATTTTCTAATGATGCTTTTTGACTCATATCTCCAAAACCACCTACTTTATTTAATTTCTTTTTAGTTTTTTTTATCTTCCTTGTTCTAGATTTTTTATTAGTGATTTTTTTTCTGCTATATTTATTTTTTCTCATATAAATATATTATAAAAAAAATTATTTATCAAATATTTCTTTAATAACAGATTCATTTAATGAATAATCTTTGGAATAATTTAAATTAAATATTACATACAAATTACCTCTATTTTTATAATCATAATTATTACAAATACCTAATTCCTTTATTGAATAAATATTTGAACTGTTTTTTTCAAATGTTACTTTTTGTTTATCTGGTAAAATAATTTCATATTCTTTTTTAAATAAAAGTTCATAAATATTAATTTCTTTTAAATATAATAAATTATTATCTTTAATTTTATAATTAGAATCTTTTACTATAAATTTTATATTAAAAATATAATCTCCATTTATTAATTTTATATCATTAAAAGTTCTTATAAAAATATAAAATATATTTGTTTTTGTATGAATAATTATTTTTTTTAGATTCATATTATAAACATCTTGTACTGATATATTTAAGAAAATAGTAAAATTTTCTTCAAGGTTTTCAATATTAATATATTTTGTAGATTTTATTATTTCTGTATTTTTTGATGTAAATATAGTTTTTTTTAGAATATTTAATTTATCATGAAATTCTTTTGGTAATGTATTAAATAGTATTTTGCAAAATTTTATTTCATATGAATTATTAATTTTTTCATATAATGTATTTAAATATGAAATTTCATATTCAGATAATTCAAAATCTTTTAAAAAATTAAATCTTCTTTGATAATCATATATATTTCTTTTGTTATCATCAATTAAAATATCATATGCTTCTTTCAATTTAATAAATTTATCTGAATCGATTTCATTATTTTTATCTGGATGATATTTTAAACATAATTTTTTATAATTTTGTTTTATATCTTTTTTTGAACAATTTTCATCTAATTCTAATATTTCATAATAATCAATCATTTAAAATATTATATACTTGTAAAAAATATAATTCTATATAAATTATATCTTTATAGCATTTTATCATTAAATAATTATTTTTACATGTTTCTGAAATTAATTTAGTTTTTATATCATTAGAAATATTAGATTGTAAATAATGAGATAATATTTTTTTTTGTAATTCTGTAAAATCTATAATAGAAATTTTTATATTATATGATAATTCTCTTATTTTTACTAGTTTTTTATCTATTTTATTGTTAAATATTTGTATACATTTATTAAAAAATAAATCTAATGGTGATATAAAATTATCTAATTCTTTTTCAATTAAATTTAAATCATTTTTTTTTATAATATTATTAAAATTTTTATGATTTTTATGTTTTAAAAATATTTTTTGTTTATCATAAATAGTTAGATTAGGAATATTTATTATAAAAAATCTACTTTTTATTGTTGACTCAATATTATTTATATTTGATGTTAAAAATATAAATTTTGTCGTTTTACTATATTTTTCTACAATTACTTTCAATTTATTTTCTAAAATATTATTTATATTTTCATAATTATCTACTATTACATAATTATATTCATCTTTATAATAATTATATGAATTTATTATACTATATATTTCTTTAATAAATGTATTTTTTAAATCAACTTTTATTACATTTGCATCGAAATAATAATAAATATTATTATATTCATAATTATCAGTAAAAATATTTTTAGTTTTAATATTATATAAATTATTTAAAATAGTTGTTATAAAATTTTTTTTATTAAATTCGTAGTTTATTATTAAATTTGGATGATTTTTAAATTTTAAAAAATTATATATTTTATATGCTGTTTTATAATGATACAAATCATTAATATTCATACATTAATTATATCATTAAGTTTAAATATATATTAAATTTGCTTACATATTTTATGAATATAATTTTAAAAAATAATGAATTTGATACTAAAAATATATATTTAAATAAACACAATAATGTAATTTATAAATATAATGATATGGAATTACTCGGGATACCTTTAAAAATTAGTAATATTGATATTTTAACTAATAATAAATTTTTTTACAAAATTAAATGTAATAATAAAAACGATCTACTTACATTAAATAAAATAAATAAATATTTTTGTAATAATTATAAAATTTTCCCATTCATAAAAGATAATACTATATTTATAAATAAAAATAATACAAATAATTTATTAAATAATGATTTTGTTCATATAAATATTAAAAGTTTAAGAAGCAATAATAAATTATATCTTTATATATATTTACTATGAATAATGGTGATTTTTTGTATTTAATAGCGAATCCACAAAAGAAAAAAAAAACATATATATTTGAAAATACTGATGAAGAATTAATAATATTATTACAAAAAAAATTCAAAAAAAAAAATATAATTGAAAATAATTTTACTGAAATATGTAATAGTATTGAAGATAAAATTGATGATTTAGAATTAAAATTATTTGTAAATAATTTTGTTAATAATATTTTTGAAAAAGTTTTATCGGAACATATTTAGATCAAAATCTATTATTATATTTGAATTTTTTGATTTTAATATATCTTTTATAACATCTGTTGATATTTTACCATATTTTATCATATATAATCCTACTATCAAAGGTGAAATAGTTATACCATTATAACAATAAATAAATATATTATTTTCTTCTATTGAATCATTTATAAATTGTAAAATTTTATCTTTATTTTGATTTAATAAATAAATATCATTATTAATATCAGGTATATTACTTATTGGTATTCTTATTTTTTTCAAATTATCTAAATTTAAAAATGCTTGATCATTAGTACAATTAATTACTATATTAATTTTATTATCATTATAAAAATCTTTGTTATAACTATCATTTATTGAACCAATCCATAATCCGGATATTATTTCTGTTGGCATTTATAAATGAAATATTTAATTATCTTAAATAATCCTCTGCTATATGTTTAGCATCTTCAGAAAAATAAAATTCTAATAAATTCCTTAACATATCATCAGTTTCTATATTTAGTCTATCATCATGTAAATCTTGATTTTTTGTTGTAATTTTTTCCCAATTATTTCTAAATTCTTGTAAATATTTGATTAATTCATTTCTTTTCATATTTTTTAAAGGTTTTGGTAAAGGTTTCCACATTCCCTTATAATCTTTTATTGGTTTATCTTTTCTTTCATTTAATAGTTTTTCTGCACTTTTCTTATAATCTTTTTGTAAATATGGTAATATTAATTCTAAATCTTTATCTGATAATGAACTACCACGAACTCTCCATAATCCATTTGCAATCTCACTTTTACTACCATTAACAGTAACTTTATATTTCTTTTTCATCATCCTTAATTTTTCTATTGTTAATTCATTAGATTTAATACTTTTTACTTTTTTTATAGATTTTCTTTTAGATTTTCTTTTATTATCTTTTACCCATCTTTGAATACCATTTTTATTTTTTTTTATAATCCAATAATTACCATCATTACCTATTTTTTTAGTTCCTACTTTAAATTTAGTTGCTGAATCATTTGGTCCTTTTCTCATTTATTTAATAAATAAATAAATTTGATTAATATTTAAAAATAATTTAAAAAACTTATAGTGTTATGAATTTTGATGATTACTTTGATAATTTATCTGAATTAGAATTGAGAGAAAATTGTGATGAAAAATGTTGCGATAATTTTGAGAATTATATTATTCATAATGGTATGACTACCTGTAAAATATGTAATGATATTATTTCTAATATTTCTGATAATGCTGAATGGAGATATTATGGATCTGAAGATTCTAAATCATCTGATCCCACAAGATGTGGTATGCCTACAAATATACTCTTACCAAAATCATCTATTGGATCTACTTTAAATTTTAAAAATAACAGTAAATCTATGAATCAAATAAGAAGATATCAAAATTTTAATGGTATGCCTTATAAAGAAAGAAGTAAATATAAAGTTTTTAATATTATTTCGGAAACATGTAAAAAAAATAATATTAATACTAAAATTATAAACGAAGCAAAATCGTTGTATAATAATATATCTGATATTAAAATTTCAAGAGGGTCTAATAGAATAGGAATTATAGCAGCATGTGTATATTTCTCTTGTAAAGAATGTGATGTCCCTAGATCAACTAAAGAAATATCTGAAATATTTAATATACCTATTACTACAATGACTAAGGGAGTAAAAAACTTTCAAGAAATATTAAATCTTGATAGAAAAAATAAAACAAGAATTAAAAAAGTTACTATGCAACCAATTGACTTTATTGATAGATTTTCTGATAATATGGAAATTAATACAGATATTATCAAAAGTATTTGTAATTGTTGTATAGAAAATAATATTATTTCACAAAATACACCACAATCTATTGCTGCAGGTTGTATTTATTATTATATTAAAAAACAAAACTTAAATATTAATAAAAAATATTTATCTGATGTATGTAAAATCTCTGAAGTGACAATTAATAAATGTTACAAAAATATTTCAGTTCATGATGAATTATTTCAAAAATACCTTTAATAATAAAAATATTATTGATATAATTACTCCTTTAAAAATTACTGATAAAATTGTTTCTTTTCCTGTTTCCATATTATACATGAATGAAATATTTTTCATTACTAAATTTTTGGATACTGGTTCCAAATTAAATATTATACTTAATACTAATACATAAAATACTTCACGATATTCCATTAAAATATTTTTTACTTTATCTACCATACTTTCATTTTCAGATTTTTGTACTTGTTGTGCTTGTTGAAATTGTTGTGCTTGTTGTGCTTGTTGTAATTGTTGTGCTTGTGCTTGCATAATTCTTTGTTGTTCTATTTGTTGCTGAGCAATTTGTTGTTGTCTTAATAATTCTTTTTCTTCATCTGTAATTTGAGGTTTTGTTTGCTGAGTATTATCACTATTTAATTCCTGTAATATTGAATTTACAGTAGCATTTTCATTCTGATTTAATTGATTAGTATTCATATCCTCAATTAATTTATCTATATCCGATGAATCTGTCATTATTTATAAATATAAACAATTATTTTTTATCATATGAACGTATTTCTACTATATTATCACAATAATTTCCATAAATTAAATTTCCAATATAAATTCCTAATAACATTGATATTATTGTTCTTAATATACAAAATTTATCCATTTATATATTTAATATATAAATTAATTCTTAAAAACTAAGGAAATCCTCATTTGTAACATACTTAATAAATATTGTTAAACATATAAATACAAAAATACAATAAGGATCTAATATTTTTTTTATCATTATATTATATTTATATTTTAATATTTCCCTAAAAAAAAGTTCGCATTCACTGGTAAAGGTTCCTTTGATGTTAGCATTAACGTTTTATATATATAATCATTTGAATTATATCCTAATAATACTTCACCTTTATTTTTCTTAATTTCCTCTAAATTTTTATTATATAATTCACTTTTACAATCTTTATATCCTTCTTTATTAAATAAATTTATAAATAATAATGATATTAATATCATAAAAAATATATTTTCAAAAGATTTAAAGAACATATAATATTATAATTATTATTATATGGAAGAAATCCTTGATTTATTTGACTCTAATGAAGAAACTCTTT
>MDTC01019989.1_pt1 | contig 17167 bp, 14 predicted proteins | sample 811181 | NCBI WGS metagenome assembly MDTC01 (sample SAMN05326644, study PRJNA326480) | marine metagenome | isolation source: seawater | place: Pacific Ocean: North | collected 2011 | reverse complement strand
GACCAGGTAAAGTCCGTCGGACGGGGCCGTCGCACCCGCTTTAGAACGGTCCCTGCCTAGCAACAACTCTGCTATCCAGCATTCGCCCTCTATACCTGCACCAACATCCAGCAGCGACCCGGTAATGTTCCGAACCATATGCTGGAGAAAAGCATTTGCACAGATATCTATGACTATAAGCCCATTGCAAGCCGTTACCGCAACTGAGCTCACATTTCTATGAGGATTATTTGATTGGCAACCTGCAGCTCTGAAGGCAGAAAAATCCTGCTCTCCAAGCAATGCCTGCGCAGACCGGTGCATCGCAGCAACATCAAGCTCTCTTCTGACGTGGGTGACCTTGCCGGAAAAAATAGCAGGCTCAATTCGGCTGCTCTGAATGACGTAACAATAACGCCTGGTTTGCGCCGTGAACCTTGCATGAAACTCGGGGTCAACATTTTTTGCCCAAGTTACCCGCACTCCCTTTGGCAGCAGACTGTTAACGCCTCGAGTCCAAGCATTTTCGCCTCGATCTATGGTCGTATCAAAGTGTATCACCTGGCACGTAGCATGAACACCAGAATCTGTGCGGCCAGCACACACTGTACTGATACGCTCATCGGCTACCTGCGAGAGTGCGTGTTCGAGGTTTTCTTGAATAGTATTTTGCGCAGGTGAGGCTTGTTTTTGCCATCCAGAGAAGACCGAACCATCGTATTCGAGGCCAAGTACGATGCGTTTGAGGGGTCCACTGATCGCGAGGGGCTTGTTCACCATTATTAGATTACTGCCTGAAGGAATGAGTTGGCAGGTGATTAGCTAGTCAGCTAATTGTTTCCACGGTTTAAAGGTATGTCGTATTAACGGTAGCGTTTAGTCGGCGTCATCAAGGCCCACCAACAGCCCTCTTGCCTCTTCCGCCTGGGCTTCGTTACCTTCAGCGATGACTTCCTGCAGAATTTCACGGGCACCATACGCATCACCCATCTTTTGATAGGCGTAGGCAAGTTCAAGTTTGGTGGCAGCTTCATCATCGTTGGACATGATGTTTACTTCTTCAACGCCATCCACGGATTCGATTTCAATCTCATCATCTGACAGGAACCCCAGATTGTCGAGGTCATCCTCTTCCACTACTTCGGTTTTTTCAGCTGCCCCGTCAACTTTAGGCGACTCATCGAAAAGAGAAATTTCATCATTAGTCTCTCGATCCTCCAGCTCAGTTGAGCCTGGCTGCCCTATTTGTTGCTCTACCTGTTTATCTTCTTGTTGATCTTCGCGCTGCTCTTGCGAATTCACAAGATCTTCGATGGTACCGAGATCGAAGGTCATATCCAGGTCGGCGCCGAGACTGGATTCATCGTCATCGATACCATCCGCTACAGGCTTGTCACTGTTATTACCCGCCTTAGCGATTTCATCAGAAAACTCGAACTCATCGGCATCAAAAGCATCCAGGCCAAAGCCCAGATCATCAAGGAATGAGGCAGTGTCGTCATCCCTTTTTCTCTCTTCAGGGGAGTCTGCTCGTCCCGCCGCTGATGTCCCGGCAGCGTCTTTTCTGTCGACAAAGCCTTCAAATTTGGTGCCCGCGTCACCCCCAGACTCCTGTGCTCTTGGCGATTCAGATGCAGTTGCTGCAGTGCTGGCGCTTGGCTTTCCCGTCAGGCTACTCACTTCCCGGTCCAGGAGGGAGCTGCGCTCATCCGCAAGGACATCTGCTTGCTCTTCGAATGCAGCAAGATCATCCTGTAAGGCTTGGGCTTCCGCCAGTTTCAATCGCACATCATGATCAGCAGGGTCAGCATCCAGTGACTGTCGCAACATACTAGCGGCCTGCCCATATTTCTGTTGCTGAATCAGCAAATCTGCTTCGGCTATTATGCCCTTTTCAGTCCCGGCGGCATCGCCAGCCTCTGTGAGCATCTCGGCCCCGCTGCCCCCAGACACCAGGATTTTCTCCAACTCCTGTTCAAGATTGTTCTCCTCAGCTTCAGCCTTATGACTCACAGACTGCTCGGGACCTGTGTCTGCTGTGGTGACTTGGTCTTGACCACTAGCGAAATTCTGCTGAGCCAGCCTCGCGTGCTCTTCTTCATCAATGGCCGCGGCTCTGTTGCGCCACAAAAGCAAGCCAACGAGTAGCAAGATCACCAGCGCTGCGCCGAACAATGTGACCATGTTATTGCGCGTCAAAGTGCGCATGATGTCATCTTTAGCCGGTTGCGCCCGCGCTGCGTCAATCTCTGCCTGGGTTGCTGCCAGGGACGCCTCTGCGGCGGCTTCCGCAAGTGATTCCTGCAGCTGAGCGAGCTGCATGTCTTGCAACCGAATTATTTCCAGTGAAGCCTCGATCTGTGCTTCCAAGTCAGCCAGACGCGAGTCCAGCTCTTCACGCTCTAAGCGAGTGCGATCAGCCTCTTCTTGTCGCAGTGCTAACTGGCTCTCCAATTCGGCAATGCGGCGATCCAGTTCAGCATTCTGCTCATCGTCAAGCTCGCCAGCGCCAGAAGTCGCATCGATTGCAGCATCCTCAGCGGTGATGACACTTAATTGAGCTTGCGACTCAGCCTGCGTATCCGGCTCGTCCTGTGCGAGTGCGGCTAATGGTTGCAGATCTGCAAACGCCTGATTTTGCCTCACCACTTCAGAAGCAGCCGTCGACGCATCAGTAGTCTCAATCTCCTCCCTGCCGGGGACACGCAGCACCTGACCGCTGCGCAAGCGGTTGATGTTGTCATCGATGAAGGCCTCGGGATTAAGGGCTTGAATTGCCAGCATGGTTTGCTGAAGGGTTACTGAGGCATCGGGACGAACTTGCCGCGCAATGCTAAACAAGGTGTCAGCATCGCTGATTTCAATTATGCGCCGTCCTAGGGGTTCCGCAGCAGGTGAAGGCGAAGTTGATTGATCGGCGCTGTCCTGCTCTCGCAGTTCGGGACTTACTGGTTGACGCAACCCATTTGCAGTAGGTGCCTGGTCTTCAAATACAGGTAAATCCAGGCGGATCGTATGTTCACTTAACAAGCGCCCGTTAGGCCAGCGCGTTTCGAGTATAAAGCTGAGATCGGGCTCTCGAACATTCTGGTTACTGGTGAGTATGACGTAAGTGCCGTCTGGAGAGGCCTCAATCTGAAATTGGACGTCGGACAGAAAATCTATCCGCTCCACGTTGTTGCGCGCATAGTCGTCCTCCGAAGCCACTTGCACAGAAATATATTCTAGTTGGGTATCTCCCAACTCCAGGACTTCGATACGAACTCTTAGTGGTTGATTTAGGTAGGATTCGACCGTTTCGTTACCCAGCTCCAAGGCATAAACCTGAGAGGCTACACTGCATAGCAACGCAGCAAACGAGACAGCAAATTTCCTTAGCATAGCCTTTTAATCCCTTGCAGCTCTCACCTGAATCTTATTGACCAAGAATTGTAATAATTCTAGTAACAGACCCATAACCGTTCAGTTGTTTTTGGAAGCATATCCGAACTTACCAATAGTGAGATCTCACTTTCTTAGAATCAATCCATCATACTAACAATCCTACATTAGTGAGAACCAATCTTCACTATAGCTCGCATGTACTCATTATAAGTAGCTTTTTACCAACTCCTCGGCAATCTGGATAGAGTTTAGCGCGGCGCCTTTACGAACGTTATCTGATACTACCCAGAGATTTAAGCCATTTGGCAATGAGATATCCCGCCGAAGCCTGCCCACAAAAACCGAATCTTGGCCCGCAGAATCGTGCACTGCAGTGGGGTATCCACCATCCTCAAGGGCGTCAATTATCTCCACTCCTGGTGACTTTTCCAGAAGTTTTCGGACGGCAGCAACCTCAATAGGCGCGTGGGTTTCAATCTGCACGGCCTCAGAATGCCCATAGAATACTGGGATCCGCACGCAAGTCGCGCTGACTTCGATACTGTCATCGCCAAATATCTTTCGGGTCTCCCAGTTCATCTTCATTTCTTCTTTGGTATAGCCGTTTTCCATGAACACATCGATCTGTGGCAGGGCGTTGAATGCAATCTGCCTTGGATATATCGAATGCTCTACATCGCGACCGTTTAACAAGGCCGCTGTTTGCTTGGCCAGCTCCTCGACCGCTGCCTTGCCTGTGCCCGATACAGCCTGGTAAGTGGCCACATTGATTCGCTTGATTCCAACCGCATTTTGAATCGGATTAAGCGCTACAAGCATCTGAATTGTTGAGCAATTTGGGTTGGCAATAATATTGCGGCTGGTGAAGTCGGCAATCTTCTCCGGGTTGACTTCGGGCACCACGAGGGGGATGTCGTCGTCATAGCGAAAATGCGAGGTATTGTCGATGACAACACAGCCAGCGGCGCCGGCTTGCGGTGCATATTTCGCAGATACACTGCCACCCGCGGAAAATAATCCAATTGAGGTCTGAGAGAAATCGAACTCAGCAAGGTTCTGAACCATGACTGGCTTGTTTCTGAACATCACGGTGGACCCCGCCGACCTTTCACTGGCCAAGGGAAACAGTTGATCCACGGGAAAGTCACGTTCTTCAAGAATACTGATGAGAACTTCCCCAACAGCGCCAGTAGCACCGACGACGGCTACATTGAATTTATTCATTAAATATTACTCTTAACCTGATGTAATTATGGAATATACAAAACTTTTGAAGGGGAATTTTAGACGCCTTCCGGCGTGGTGAAGTACCAAGGCGCCGTCGTACGCCATTGCTCTTCAAAGTTTCGTATTAAATCCGCATCTTGCAAGGTGATGCCGATGTCATCTAGGCCTTCGATCAGGCAGCGCTTGCGGAAAGGGTCGACCTCGAACCCAAGTTGCGTGTCGTCGGGCTTGCGGATTAGCTGCGCCGACAGGTCAACCTCTAGCTGGTAGCCATCATTGGCTTCAACCTCCTGAAAAAGCGCGTCGATTATCTCTCGCTCCAGAACAATCGGTAGCAGTCCATTCTTGAAGCAGTTGTTAAAGAAGATATCAGCATAGCTTGGTGCCAGGATGATACGAAAACCGTAGTCGTCAAGTGCCCATGGGGCATGCTCTCGAGACGAACCACAACCGAAATTATCACGCGCCAACAGCACCGAAGCCCCCTGATATCGGGGTTGATTGAGCACGAATTCAGAATTGAGTGGTCGATTGCTGTTATCGATATCAGGCTCGCCCTTATCCAGATAGCGGTGCTCATCGAAAAGGTTGACGCCAAAGCCAGATCGTTTGATAGATTTTAGAAACTGTTTGGGGATGATGAAGTCTGTATCGACATTCGCGCGATCCAGAGGCATTACCACGCCTGACTCAGCTTTGAATTTCCTCATCGTGCTCTACCCCAACTCTCTAACATCAACGAAATGGCCATGTATGGCTGCAGCTGCCGCCATCGACGGGCTCACCAGATGAGTTCTGCCGCCAAAGCCCTGGCGTCCCTCAAAATTCCGGTTAGAGGTGGACGCGCAGTGCTTGCCCTCCCCTAGTTGATCGGCATTCATGGCCAGGCACATTGAGCAACCGGGCTCACGCCACTCCAGACCGGCAGCCTCAAAAATTTTGTCCAGCCCTTCTGCCTCGGCTTGTTGCTTAACCAGCCCGGAACCCGGCACCACCAAAGCCATTTCAACACTCTCAGCAACTTTATTACCGGCCACAACCTTGGCGGCTTCGCGCAAGTCTTCGATGCGAGAATTGGTACAGGAACCAATAAACACACAGTCTAGCTTGATATCCCGGATCGGGGTGCCGCCACGCAGCCCCATGTAGCTCAGGGCCTGCTCCATGTTGCCGCGCTTGGTAGTATCAGTTTCCGCGGCTGGATCGGGGATATCGCCGTTGATGGGCGCTACCATTTCCGGCGACGTACCCCACGTGACCTGAGGCTCAATATCGGGAGCATTGAGCTCTATAATGGCGTCAAACACGGCGTCTTCATCACTCACCAGATTCCGCCATGCCTCCTGCGCACGCGTCCAGACTTCGCCAGCAGGGGCAAATGGCCTGCCTTTTATATAATCCAGAGTAATCTGGTCGACAGCGACCAGCCCAGCCCGTGCGCCGGCTTCGATTGCCATGTTACACACCGTCATACGCCCTTCTACGCTCAGGCTACGTATGGCTTCGCCGCCGAATTCAATGGTGTAACCGGTTCCGCCAGCGGTTCCGATCTTGCCGACAATGGCCAGCACGATGTCTTTGGCAGTCACGCCGGTGGGCAGCTGCCCATCGACCCGTACCAGCATGTTCTTCATTTTCTTCTGCATCAGACACTGGGTAGCCAGCACATGCTCAACTTCTGATGTGCCTATGCCGTGGGCAAGTGCTCCGAGTGCGCCGTGGGTCGAGGTATGGGAGTCGCCGCAGACAATAGTCATTCCTGGCAGTGTGGCGCCCTGTTCTGGCCCAACGACGTGAACTATACCTTGGCGCAAATCATTCATTTTGAGCTCAAAGATGTTGAATTCAGTACAATTATCATCAAGCGTTGATACTTGAATCTTTGACACAGGGTCTTTGATACCAGCCAATCCCTGGCTGCGCTCGTCACGAGTTGTCGGAATATTGTGATCCGGTGTCGCAAAGTTGGCGCCTGCCCGCCACGGCAGGCGACCGGCCAGACGCAGGCCCTCGAACGCCTGAGGCGACGTCACCTCGTGAATCAAGTGGCGGTCGATGTAAATCAGGTTGGTCCCATCCTCTCTTTGTTTAACCAGATGGGCGTCCCAAATCTTATCGTAAAGGGTCTTTCCACTCATGATACTAACCTACAATCTTAAATTAATTAACTATTATATCTATATGATATTATTATATTAATCTTTAACTCTACCGCCGTTTTGAGCTCGATCTCGAAGGAAGTGATCCATTAACACCAGAGCCAGCATTGCTTCAGCGATCGGTGTGGCTCGAATGCCGACGCAGGGGTCGTGGCGGCCCGTAGTGATCACTTCAGTCTCCTCGCCGCTGGTCGTAATGGACTTTCCTGGTAAACGAATACTGGAAGTAGGCTTCAGGGCGATGCTGGCGACGATATCTTGGCCTGAGGAAATTCCACCCAGTACCCCACCAGCATTATTGCTGGCAAAGCGGGCTGTTCCTATCTCGTCCCGATGCTCCGAGCCCTTTTGGGTCACGCAGTCGAAGCCTGCGCCGATTTCTACGCCCTTAACTGCATTGATACTCATTAGCGCCTTCGCTATATCGGCATCCAGTCGGTCAAATACAGGCTCACCAAGGCCGATTGGCATATTGCGCGCAATGACTGTGATTCTGGCACCGATTGAGTTCCCTTCCTTATTGAGGGCACTCATATACGCTTCCATTTCCGCTACTTTGGTGGGATCTGGGCAGAAAAATGGGTTATTCTCTATTTCGACCTCGATCACCTGCTCTATGGCAATTGGACCGAGCTGCGACAGGTAGCCGATTATTTCCAAGCCACATTGCTGAGCTAGGTACTTTTTGGCTATTGCGCCTGCTGCAACTCTCATGGCGGTTTCTCGAGCCGACGAGCGTCCCCCGCCACGATAATCCCGAATGCCGAACTTCTTAAAATATGTGAAATCTGCATGGGCAGGCCGGAACTGATCCTGGATCTTGCTGTAGTCCCGAGATCGTTGATCGGTGTTTTCTATGACCAGCCCGATCGGGGTGCCAGTGGTCTTGCCTTCGAACACACCAGACAAGATCTTGACAGAGTCGGCCTCGCGCCTCTGCGTGGTAAATCTGGACTGGCCTGGCTTGCGGCGATCCAGATCGCGCTGCATATCCTCTTCACACAATGCTAGCCCTGGAGGGCAGCCATCCACGACGCACCCTAATGCAGGCCCGTGGCTCTCACCAAAGCTGGTCACGGTAAAAAGTTGTCCAAAACTATTGCCAGACATAAGGTTGCGCACCTGTCGGTGTCAGTGGAGGTCCGGAAAAAAGGGCGCATTGTACACTAATTCAGGTAGTCCCTGTAGCGCCCCAAATCTTTCGCCGTGATTGCAAACACACCCTCACCGCCTTCGGCAAACTCGAGCCACAAGAATGGGACTTCAGGCAGTCGCTCTGCCAATGCCCCTGCGCTATACCCTACTTCAAGGATCAGAACACCGTCGGGATGCAGATGCTGGTGGCACTCCCGGAGGATCTTGAGTGGTATCGCGAGCCCCTCCTCACCACTCACAAGTCCCATGCGCGGTTCATGCCCGAACTCGGCAGGAAGTGATTCCACCTCCTGTTCAGACACATAAGGCGGATTGCTCACAACCAGGTCGTAGCGCTGCCCAGACAAGTTCGAAAATACATCAGACTGGATTGCATGGACTCGATCGAAGGTGCCATGTCGATGCATATTTATCTTCGCTAATTCCAGAGACTCGCTGGAGAGGTCGGCAAGATCTACTTCGGTCGCCTCGAATTCCAGGGCACAGGCAATGCCGATGCAGCCGGAGCCGCAGCAAAGATCGAGTATTCGCCCGGGCGTTGATTGCAACAATGGCGCAAAGCGCTGCTGAATCAGCTCGGCGATAGGCGAGCGAGGGATCAGCGCCCGCTCGTCTATTGTATAAGGCTGACCACAAAACCATGCCTCTCCAACAATATAGGCCACAGGTCTTCGTTCCGAGACTCGTTGCTCAACGCGCTGGTTCAGAAGGGATATCTCAGATTCGCTAATTGTTCGATTGGATTCTCTAAAATCTTGGTCAAATTCCAGCCCCAGAGTGACATAGATAAGATAGACCGCCTCATCCAGTGCTGTGCCCGTGCCATGCCCATAATGCAAGTCCGACTCAGAAAATCTGGATACGGTGAATTCGACGTACTCCTTAATCAGCATCGGTAAATAGCCTTTTCTGTAGGTCTGTTATCTAAATCTACAGGCAGTATAATTGTTGCTCGCCCCCACAGAGCTTTTCAGTGAGTGCGTGCCAAACCTGAATTTCCGAATAACTGCAGACTTCAAAACAGCTGGATCCCGCTATGGAACAATCCTTTCTCGACATTATTAAAGCGACCGGTGAAGACCCTAATCGGGAGGGTCTAGTGGATACGCCTCAGCGAGCTGCAAAAGCCATGCAGTTTCTAACCCAGGGCTATAACATGGATATCGATAAAGTCATCAATGACGCCATGTTTCCCTCAGAGACCGACGAAATCATTATTGTAAAAGATATCGAACTCTACTCCATGTGCGAGCATCACCTGCTACCGTTCATAGGCAAATGTCACGTTGCTTACCTGCCCAAGGGCCAGGTAATTGGTCTTTCTAAAATCGCCCGCATCGTCGACGTATTTGCCCGGCGACTACAAATCCAGGAAAATCTGACTAGTCAAATCGCCCATTGCATCCTCGATAAAACCAACGCGGCGGGAGCTGCTGTGATAATCGAAGCCAAACACATGTGCATGATGATGAGAGGAGTTGAAAAGCAAAACTCCACTATGACGACGTCCTGCATGTTAGGTGCTTTCCGAAATAGCCCATCGACCCGAAATGAGTTTCTTTCCCTAATCGGTTAGTCGATTGCCTGAATCAGAACCAATTCCACTCGCTCCAGACATTCTCCCGCCCTGCAGGATGGCGCCAGCGGGCCGAGCCCTCTGGCTATAATCTGCGAGGAATCAACGCCAAGATTTATCAGCTGCTGCCTCACTGTTTGCGCCCTTATAGAGGAACGACTTAAAAGCTGCTCCAACTCCTGCGCCCCTGTGAGATGGGCAACCACATAAAAGCTGCGTTCTGGCATATTCTGCAGTTCGGATGCTAGCCCGCTTAGGTCCACTGAGGCATCGAACTGACGATCATTTCTAAATGTGAGACCCGGCACGACCATGCTCAGTGACTGCTCAATATCAACCAGCAATTCGGAGCTGACAAGTTCAACCGGCGCTACTGTACCTGTTGGTTGAACTATCTCCAGATAGGCATAAATGCGGCGATTACCACGGGTTATAATGTAAAGCACTAGATGTGATGGCTCTGAGAGAGCTGAATCAATGCGAACTGCGGTGAAATATTGATTCCGTTCAGGACCATATAAGACGCGGTTACGAAATATGTCATTTGCCCAATAGTTACTGCTGCCGCATTCTCGCCCGGCACAACTGAACAATTGCTCATAGCCGCGCTCTGCAAACTGCTCCTGGAAAAACTGCTGGACATCTTCACCGTTGAATTCCTGCGACACCTCATAAATAAGGCTGGTCACGTCACCACGCAGACGCTCGGAGTTTTCAGGTATTACTACACCTCGGCTGCGTTGCAACCGCCCCAATACCAAACTGTAATTGCTGTCTGACTCAAATTCAGCGCCGATAATCTCAGAATCGGGAAAGCCAGAAATAAGCGGATGATCTGTTTGCTGCGCACTGACTGAGGCGGCGACAATAATCAGCAAGCTTGCTGATAGGAGTTTGGAATATAGAGATGATGTATGTTTAATCATGGTGATACAGTATATACGAATGATCCACACGCTGACGCCAGCACTGCTGCATCGATACTGACCAGATGGCTTGTGCTCAATCCAAATCGTCGTTGCCCATCGGCATCAAGCAAATCGTTCCAAACCTGACTTAACAACGGGTTATGACCAATGAGTAATATATCTTGTGCTGCAATTTCATTCACATCAGAGGAACTTGATGCACCTGCAATTGCGACAACTTGTTTTTTGGATGCTGCGCTGAGCTGATTAAATACCGTGGCAATTGCTTCAGAAGGAAGCAACCAGTCACTACTGGTGAATTCCAGCCCAGGAATTATAGATCGCAAATCTGCCGCTGTTTGCTGCGCTCGCAGGAAAGGACTGCAAAATGCAATGGGCATATGGGTGATCCGGGTTCGCCATTGCCTGGCAACGGAAAGGTTATTTTCATGCCCCCTGGCAGTCAGGGACCGGTTCGAATCATAATCCAGCCCTGGTTCAGCTTCACCATGCCGCATCAAGTACAGTCGCATCAGGTGAGTCACTCCTTGGTTCCGTCGCTCTCCGTCTTCTCACCCGCTTTGCCAGAGCTGGGTGTCTGGTCCTTGGCTGGCTCTACCGTTTTCTTCGCCGCTTTTTTCTTGGCTTTGTTGGTCGTTTTTTTGGCTATCTTCTTGCCTGGGGTTTTGCGCTTGACTGTCTTTTTGGTAGCAGGCTTGACCACTGCGGCCGGCTCACTCCGCGCTGACGAATCTGCTGCCGCCGGATTCGTTTGTGCTTGTCCTATTTCCCCTTCCCCGCCGCCCTCTGGAAAGTCTGAAAACGGAAACGGTCTCTCGTCAGAATTGAAAGTGAGAAATCTTACGACTTGACTGATGTATGCCAGTAACAAAGCACCGAAGTTCCTGAGATTGTCATTATCCTCACCGGAAAAAACCGAAAACAACGCCTGAGCCAGCGCCAGCAGCAGGGTTAAGGGAATAACCACCATGTAAAGCACGATGGAGAATCCAAGCATGAATATCACCCTAGCCCATGCTGACGGCTCACGCAGGTTTCCGACGATATCATCCAGCTTTTCAGACATACGTTACTCCTCTACTAGAATTTTTTGGGCGCCTGCTGCAAACTCGACATCGAGCGCCTGCTCACCAAGCATCAATGAAGAAATGATACTGCTGATTGAATCCTGTTCATAAATAACTTTATACAGGCCCGTGGCCAGAGGCATATAAACCTCTAGTTCCACTGCCTTTTCCGCAACAAGCTTCACTGTATTTACACCCTCAGCAACTTGACCAACTTCTTCTATTGCCTCTTGCGGGCACTTGCCTTTACCTAGAGCTTCTCCGATTCGATAGTTGCGGCTAAGCGGTGTTGAGCAGGTCACCACCAGATCACCTACCCCAGCAAGACCAAGAAATGTCATTGGGTCGGCACCCATTTCCCGACCAAAGCGAGCCATTTCAGTAAGGCTTCGCGTCACTAGCATGCTGTTGGTATTGTGTCCCATACCCAGCGCCGCGGCCATACCCGCGATGATGGCATAGATATTTTTTAGTGAACCGCCAAGCTCCACACCATACATATCATCGTTTGTATAAACCCGGAATGAATCCGACTTCAGTATGCCCTTGATGGTTTCCCTGACTTCCTCGAGACCACTTGCGATCACCGTGCCAGTTAGCTGGTTGCTGGCGATTTCTTTCGCCAGATTCGGACCGCTCAGTACACCGACTTTCGCCGTGGGTGCCACTTCGCTCAAGATTTGACTCATGAGCATGAAGCTGCCCGACTCAATTCCTTTTGTAGTGCTAATCAGAATGACGTCGGTCGAAGCATGTTCAACAACTTGCTGCACCACGCTGCGAAATGAGGAACTGGGCACAGCCACAAAAATTACGCTACAGTCAGACACGGCATCCGCCATATCGTGGGTAGCTTTCACTCGCTCATTGAGCTTATAGCCCGGGAGATACTGCGGATTTTCATGACGCTTGTTGACCTGATCTACCAGTTCTTCACTGCGCATCCAAAAGTTGACGCGATTACCGTTCTGGGCAGTTATATTTGCAATAACTGTCCCAAAACTGCCGCCTCCTATGACTGCTACCCGACTCACGCTATAGTCCTTTTCATGTTGGTTCAACCACTACACGCAGAGATAACCGCTAGCTTATCACTTTCTGCACCGTCTCCGCCCGGACACCTTGAATTACATTTGCCCCGAACCAGGCTTCCTGTTGTTTGGATTTAACCAGCTCGCGTGGATACCGATAACCGGCAAATGTAAATTGCGCTGCATGACCCGAAAAGTGATCCTTGAAAACAGTGTCAATCGACATTTGCCTTAGCCATCTTGCATCAAAGCGATTCGATTTGACTGAAAGAAGACTAGTGCATCATAGATACGGTTAGAAACAGTCTTCGGGGTAATGGAAGCGCCGACGAATTGGTCATACTCATTCTCGCTACTAATCGTAGACCAACTGATTCGCATAATATCCCGCATGGAGCTACCGCTGAATTCTCTCATCCATTGCGAATCGATCACTTCCAACTGCCCAAACAACTCATCACTATTGATATCTTCGATCACCCTCGCGGCAGCGATACGACCAAACATATCAATGGCGATTAACAAATCCACCGTACCATTGAAGCCATCGTCAGCAGACGCAGGTATAGCGATTGCGAAGATCTCGCCATCCCTGCGTGCGCGATATGCCAGGCGATCTCGATTGAGGCCAAGCAGCTCCAGATTCACCAGTGATGACTCACCCTGCCTGGCAGAAATGAGGTAACTATCCAACAGGATATCGTTGTCAAAAGCCCGGTCAGTAAAGAGTTGTTTAAGGCTGATGCGGTCGTAGGCCTGTTTGCTGGCCTTGGTTTGTTCGTTGGTAAGTAGTTCTAGCAGATGAATCAGAGCGAATATCGTCAGCGTCAACACTAGCAAGTGCTGTAACGAAGATAGATTGAGGACCTTCATCGACAGGTGACCTCCTGTCACTGCAGCTCTGTGAATCTACCCTGACGATCCCGGCAAGCACTGCAGCTGGGACCGAACATCGGCAGGGTAGAAATCAAATGTAGGCGGATATCGCTTCGATCAGGTCGATTAGTGGCGCAGGGTAAACGCCGAGTACCAGTAGCAGCACAAACAGGACGCTAACGACGCCAAATGCACTAGCGGTTTGTCCGCTGCGGTTAAAGACACCGTTTTCCGGCGCAGGCTCAAGCATGCGATAGATAACTCTCAGATAGTAATAGAGTCCAATACCACTGCCGATAACCATGGCCCCAAGCAGCATCCATAGTGCGCCTTCCACGCCAGCAAAGAACAGATAAAACTTACCGATAAAACCGACCGTCAACGGGATGCCAGCTAGGGACAGCATCATCGCTGTAAAAATTGTAGCTAGTACTGGTTGACGCCAGAACAGCCCCTTGTAGTCATCAACAGAGTCATATTCCTTGCTACTGTCCGAAACCATTGACGCCACCCCGAATGTACCCAGCGACATAATCAAATAGGCCAGCAGATAGAAGGTCACCGCTTCAATGCCGATGCGCCCTTCAGTATAGTCACTCGCGATAATCGCGATAAGGATGTAGCCCATATGGGCGATGGATGAATAGGCAAGCAAGCGCTTGAGGTTTTGCTGCATCAGGGCCAGTAAATTACCAGCCAGGATCGAAGCCAGCGCGATTAGCGACAGAATGATGAATATGCCCTCGAACGCGAGCGCTTCTGACGCTTCCATAAAGCGTAGCAGAATAACAAACATGGCAACCTTACCTATAGTGGCCAGATAAGTGGTTGCTGGCAGTGGCGAGCCCTCGTAAACATCCGGCGTCCAAATGTGAAAAGGTGCCAAAGAAAGTTTGAATCCAATACCAGCGGTAATCATTAATAGCGCCACAACAGTGAAGCCATTTCCAAGATCGCCGCGACTGCTGTCTGCCAAATCGATCAGGCTGGAAAACGCCAGAGTGCCAGTCTGGGCATAGACCAGGGCCATGCCAAACAGCAAGATGCCAGAGGCGGCCGCAGATAACACCAGGTACTTAACTGAAGCTTCCAATGGATGTTGTGCTGCTGATTTTGAATGGACCGTGTAAGCCACCATGCCGTAAAGGGACATGCTCATGGTTTCCAGCCCGAGGATCGTGCTGACAAAGTGGTTGCTGGACACCATTACTACACCGCCTACCGTAGCGACGCCCAATAGCAGGTAATACTCCTCTCTGTTGTCATCCAGTGCCAAGAGGTAGGGATAACTCAATATGGCGATGAACACGGCACTGGCACATGTGACCACAGTGAAGAACAGACTATACTGGTCAATGGTCAGTAGCGGTGTTACTTGCTGATTTGTCCCGGGCATAAGAGCGGCAGCTGCAATTGCAGCAATCAAGAACCCGCTAGTCGTAATGATTGCAGTACTTGTGTAATCACGCTTGATACCAATGGCTGTCATGGCGACCACTACTGTGCCGGTAACCAGCAATAAGGGCAAAAGAAGATAAATATCGGTTGCTGTAATGGTCATAGCGCACCCTGCAGCAGTGCGACTGCCACTCCCTGTGTGCTGGTTAACAACTGGGTTAAGGCCGGCTCAGACATGTCGAGGAACGATTGCGGGTACATTCCCATCCATATTAATCCAACCATCATCAAAGCGAAGTAGGTCATTTCTCTGCGATTCAAATCGGAGAGATGACTATCATCGAAATCGGCATTGCGATATTCGCCCTGAAAAACTTTCTGCAGCACCCACAGCGAGTAAACAGACGCGAGAATCAATCCAAACGCGGCCACAACAGTCATGGTGATATTGGCCTGGAAGGCACCGATCAATGCTAAAAACTCCCCGATAAAATTGCCTAATCCAGGCATGCCAAGTGCCGCAACCGAGAAGAATATGGCTACTGCCGCCATACGCGGAACTCGGGACCAGAAGCCACCCATCTGGGACATGTCCCGCGTGTGGATGCGATGCTGTAAGCCACCGGCCAGCATGAATAGCGCAGCAGCGCTAAGGCCATGTGCCAGCATGGTCATTATGGCCCCCTGGAGTGCCTGCTCGTTCCAGGCGTATATGCCCAGGGTAACGAAACCCATGTGGCTCACACTGGTATACGCAATCAGGCGTTTGATATCGGTTTGGGCAAAGGCCACTTTGGCACAATAGAGAATACTGATAGCTGCTAGGGCCATGGCATAGGGCGCAAATGCCATGGACGCCTCAGGGAAGAGCGGCACGGTGAAACGAATGAGGCCATAAGCACCAGTTTTCAACAGAATGCCCGCAAGGATCACACTGCCTGCAGTGGGTGCCTGGCTGTGAGCATCTGGCAACCATGAGTGGAATGGCACACTGGGTAATTTAGTAGCAAACGACAGGAAAAAACCCAGCATCACCCACATACCCATGGTGCCAGCAGTACTGACAGTCAACAAGTCATGATAGTTGAAGCTCAACGAGCCGTTCTGCACATAATGCAGATACGCCAATACCAGGATCGAAATCAGCATTAGCATGCCGGTCACCTGGGTGAAGATAAAAAACTTCATGGCAGCGTAGTGCTTATTCTCATGTCCCCAAATAGCAATAATGAGATACATCGGAATCAACATCACTTCCCAAAAGAAGAAAAACAGGAATAGATCAAGCGCCGTGAATACGCCGAGAACACCGGCCAGAGTCCACAGCAGGTTGAAGTAGAAGAAACCCGATCTCTCCTTTATCTCGCCCCAGGCGGCTCCTATGGCGACGATGCCAAGGAATGCCGTGAGCATTAGCAGTAGCGTGCTGAGTCCATCGGCTGCAAAATAGAAAGAAATACCGAATCGAGGTATCCAGTCAGCTTCAAAAGAGGCAAGCCAGCCACCCGCGTCACCTGTACCCAGCAAACTGAACATCAGCAGCAGGTCCAGAATCACAGCAATCAGGGCCACCACTCTTGGCATGTCCGGACTGATGCGCTCGGAGAACCAAGCAACAAGGCCACCGACAAAAAGAGTTGCGATGAGAGTCACTAGAATCATAGCAAGACTCCCAGGGTCACGATAATGACCAATCCAGCCACCAGGGTTAACGCATACCAGCGCAGGGAACCCGTCTGCGTCTTAACGATCATTCCATTGGCTGCCTGGGCTAGCGTGACGATAAGCACATAAAAACTGTCTATCAGGTCCTTGCGGTTGATTCGCGCCAGGAATAAGAACGGCGCAACAATTAGTGTGTTATAGAGCGTGTCGAACCCCCAGCCCCCTAACCAGAATTTATGCAAGTTTTGCGCTAGACCACTGGCCATAAGTTTCTCAACGGAGAAGGTCTTGGACATGAAGAAAAAGTAGCTTACGCCGATTCCTATCAACGGAACCGCGATCATAATGCCATGGACAAGACCACTCACATGATGTTCTTCATGAACCTCCCCGTGACTGAATACAGCTTCAACCGGCACATGGATGAATCCACCAACCAGCGCGAGAATCATCAGAAGAATAAGCGGCCCATTCATGTGCCAGCCCCCTACTTCCTTGTCGACGGTATGTTCGACATTGCTCTCACCGAAGAAAACAATGAAGAAAAGCCTGAATGTATAGATGCCGGTGAAGAATGCACCGATAACGCCACCAAGCCACAACCATATGCCGGCGCCTTCCACAGCCAGTGCACCCAGAAGAATTTCATCCTTGCTGAAGTAACCTGAGGTAAATGGGAATGCAGTTAACGCCAGGCTACCTATCATGAAAGATGCGAAGG